>ERZ1034719.395-NODE-395-length-26803-cov-5.687640_pt1 | contig 26803 bp, 27 predicted proteins | sample MGYA00520703_ERZ1034719 | MGnify/ENA primary metagenome ERZ1034719 (study PRJEB33766, sample SAMN09781716) | gut metagenome | biome: gut microbiome | host: Homo sapiens | place: Madagascar | study: EMG produced TPA metagenomics assembly of the PRJNA485056 data set...
GAAAACGGCAGCTCGCTCGGGTCAATGACGCACGGCAGGTCCTGCTTGTTTAAAATTGCGATTGCCTCGGGCGCCTGCAAAGCCGCGTCCATGGCAGCCTCGTCCTCCGGGGTCAGCGGCTTCTTGTCATAGCCGAGCAGATATGAATAGAGATAAAGCGGCCTGATAAACGGCGTTTTATCCCACGCCCTGCCGGTTATGCCGTGCTCGGAGAATGAGAGGATGTCGTAATTCTGCTCATAGGCGGCGTATATCATGTTTCTGAAGGTCTCGCTGCCGTCGCTGACGGAGGAGTGGGTGTGCAGACCCGTTTTATATGCCCTGCGGCTGCTCCAATCTACGTCCTTATAGGGCGAAACGAGCGTGAAATCCGAATTCGGCGCCGCCGAGGCAAAAACGGGGGTCAAAGCGGTAAGCAAAGCAAGCAAGACGGCTATCAATCCTTTTTTAGTCATCGGTAAAACCTCCGAATATTTGATAAACCCATTTTACAATAATTCCGTCGAAAAGTCCATATGTTTTGTCTGTCGAATTAATAAAAAATTCACGGCTTCTTAATTGACTTTTACGATTTTTCGGCTATACTGAAAGCGAAATGCGGGTGACCGCAAAATAAAATCTCAATTTTCTGAGGAGGAAATCACAATGGCACAAAGATTTGTTCTCAACGAAACTTCTTATCACGGCAGCGGCGCAGTCGCCAATGTTGCGGCCGAGGCAAAGGCAAGGGGCTTCCGCAAGGCTCTGGTCTGCTCCGACCCCTCGCTTGTGAAATTCGGTGTCTCTCAGAAGGTTACGGATATCCTCGATAAAGAGGGTCTGGCTTATGAGCTTTTCACCGATATCAAGCCGAATCCCACTATCGAAAATGTTCAGGCGGGCGTAGCGGCATTCAAGGCTGCGGACGCCGATTATATCGTCGCTATCGGCGGCGGCTCCTCAATGGATACCGCCAAGGCGATAGGCATTATCATCAACAATCCCGAATTCGCCGACGTGCGTTCGCTCGAGGGCGTTGCACCCACCAAGAATAAGAGCGTGCCCATCATCGCAGTGCCCACCACCGCAGGCACCGCCGCGGAGGTCACCATCAACTATGTTATCACCGACGTGCAGAAGAACCGCAAGATGGTCTGCGTTGACGTGCATGACATCCCCGTCGTGGCAGTTGTCGACCCCGATATGATGTCAAGTATGCCCAAGGGTTTGACCGCGGCGACCGGCATGGACGCCCTGACCCACGCCATCGAGGGCTACATCACCAAGGGCGCATGGGAGCTGTCGGATATGTTCCACCTCAAGGCTATAGAGATAATCTCCCGCTCGCTCAGAGGCGCTGTCGAGAATACCCCCGAGGGCAGAACAGATATGGCTCTCGGCCAGTATATAGCGGGCATGGGCTTCTCAAATGTCGGCCTCGGCATAGTCCATTCAATGGCTCACCCGCTCGGCGCTCTCTATGACACCCCGCACGGAGTGGCGAATGCCATCATCCTGCCCACCGTCATGGAGTATAACGCACCCTGCACGGGCGAGAAATACAGAGACATTGCAAGGGCAATGGGCGTTAAGGGCACCGAGAATATGACTCAGGAGGAGTACCGCAAGGCCGCCGTTGACGCGGTAAGGCAGCTCTCCCACGATGTCGGCATCCCCGCAGACCTCAAGGATATCGTCAAGCCCGAGGACGTGCAGTTCCTCGCCGAGAGCGCATATGCTGACGCCTGCCGCCCCGGCAACCCGAGAGATACGAGCGTCGAGGAGCTCAAGCAGCTCTACCTCAGCCTCATGTAATCCCCCGCTCCCTAAGCTCCTAAACTCCTAAAGTTTCTTAATTCCTAAATCCCCTCAGCCGCCTCCCAACCGGAGGCGGCTTTTTGCGTTATAACAGGCAATTCATAAAGCGTAACGAATTTCATCCGCTCAAGGGCTGCACAAATTTTATCAAATCACTTGCGGGACGGGCACGGAGGCTATATAATTAGATAGTATAAGGTTAAAAGGAGCGGTCGTTTTGAAGATTCTTGTTTTCGGTTCGTGCAACATCGACCTTGTTTATTCCGTCAAGAGCATAGTCAGGCCGGGTGAAACGCTCGCGGTCGGGGAGCTGAATCAATTCCCCGGCGGCAAGGGCTTCAACCAGGCGATAGCCGCCGCGAGGGCGGGCGCTCAGACGGTATTTGCCGGCTGTATCGGCAGCGACGGTGAATTTTTGCGCCGTATGCTTAATGAGGCGGGCGCCGACACCCGCAGCCTGCTCACCGTGGAGGGCAAGACGGGTCAGGCGACGATCCAAGTGGACGAAAAAGGCGAGAACGCCATTCTGATCTACCCCGGCGCAAACGCCCGCATCACCCGCGAGCATATCCGTTCGGCTCTGGCGGGAATGGAGCGCGGCGATTACCTGCTGCTGCAAAACGAGATAAACGACCTGCCGTATATCGTTGAATGCGCCGCCGAGGCGGGGCTTCGCACGGTGCTGAATCCCTCGCCGTTTGACGAGAGCCTGCGGGGAATCGACCTCTCAAAGCTCGAATGCGTCATACTCAACGAAACGGAGGCCTGCGCCTTCGCGCGCAGCGGCGACCCCTTTGATTTCATCGCACAGGCGGGCGGGCTGACCGATATAGTCCTCACCCTCGGCGAGGGCGGCAGCGTTTATTCCCACGGCGGACGCACCGAGCGCTGCTGCGCCTACAAAACCTCCGTCATCGACACCACGGCGGCGGGCGACACCTTCACGGGCTATCTTTTCGCTTCGCTCTGCTCCGGAGCCGCTATCGGCGAGGCTTGCCGCACGGCGGCGGGGGCTGCGGCGATCGCGGTTTCACGGCAGGGAGCTGCCGCCTCGATACCCCGCAAGGGCGAGGTTGCCGAATGGCTCAAGAGCGCCGAGCCGATAACCGCTCGCTAAGTCCTTTGCAAGGCAAACAGCAAATCTAATGCGTTTTTGCACATAATCAGCTATAAAAGTCAGCAAATTTGCAGGATTTTTAACAAAAAACTGCATTTATACTTGACAAGCGTAATTTTTTATTGTAAAATTACGGGCATAAAGACAAGGGCGTCTTTGGGTAGGGTAGCTCCGCCTGAAGGCGCATTTATTATAATTAATTCGCATTAAAACATTCCCGTCAGGAGGAGATCAATATGTCATATGTTGACGAAATCATCGCTCAGGTCATCGAGCAGAATCCGTCGGAGCCGGAATTCCATCAGGCTGTCAGAGAGGTGCTCGACTCGCTGAGAGTCGTGGTGGACGCTCACGAGGAGGAGTACAGACGCAACGCCCTGCTCGAGAGGCTTGTCAACCCCGAAAGACAGATCAAATTCAGAGTGCCCTGGATAGACGACAACGGTCAGGCGCACATCAACACCGGCTACCGCGTGCAGTTCAACAGCGCCATCGGCCCCTACAAGGGCGGCCTGAGACTGCATCCCTCGGTCAACCTCGGCATCATCAAATTCCTCGGCTTCGAGCAGGTATTCAAGAATTCGCTGACCGGCCTGCCCATCGGCGGCGGCAAGGGCGGCTCGGACTTCGACCCCAAGGGCAAATCCGACCGTGAGATAATGGCGTTCTGCCAGAGTTTCATGCTGGAGCTTTACAGATATATCGGCGCCGACACCGACGTGCCCGCGGGCGATATAGGCACGGGCGCAAGAGAGATAGGCTATATGTTCGGCCAATACAAGAGGATAAAGGGCCTCTTTGAGGGCGTGCTCACCGGCAAAGGCTTGACCTACGGCGGCTCGCTCGCAAGGACGGAGGCCACGGGCTACGGCCTGCTCTATATCACCGAGGAGATGCTTAAATGCAACGGCATCGAGCTCCGCGGCAAGACCATCGCCGTCTCCGGCTCGGGCAACGTCGCAATATATGCCATTGAGAAGGCGCAGCAGCTCGGCGCGAAGGTCGTCACCGCCTCCGACTCGACGGGTTGGATCTATGACCCCGACGGCATCGACCTCGCCGCCCTCAAGGAGATAAAGGAAGTCAACAGAGCAAGGCTCACAGAGTATAAGAAGTACCGCCCGAATTCGGAGTATCACGAGGGCAAGGGCGTGTGGGGCGTCAAGGCCGATATCGCTCTCCCCTGCGCCACTCAGAATGAGCTCGGCATTGAGGACGCTAAGAAGCTGGTCGAGAACGGCGTTATCGCAGTATGCGAGGGCGCAAATATGCCCACGACCATCGAGGCGACCGATTATCTGAGGGAGCACGGCGTTTACTTCCTGCCCGGCAAGGCCGCCAACGCGGGCGGCGTCGCCACCTCGGCTCTCGAAATGTCGCAGAACAGCGAGAGGCTCAACTGGACCTTTGAAAAGGTCGACTCCAAGCTCCAGAAGATAATGGTGGAGCTTTTCCACAACCTCGACGACGCAGCCGCGAGATACGGTATGCCCGGCAACTATGTGGCGGGCGCGAATATCGCAGGCTTCGAGAGAGTGGTCACCGCCATGAACGCACAGGGTATAGTTTGATAGGAATTTTTACGGGTCGCTGCAATGCAGCGGCTCGTTTTTTATCCCTTTACCGTTGATTCCGGCGGAATAATGTGGTATATTATTAGTGTATGCAAGCGCAATATAAAACATCAAACAGCAAGGAGTTTTGAAAATGGCACTGAAAATCGGAATCATCGGCAACGGCGGCATAAGCAACGCCCACATGGACGGCTACAGGGCTCTGGGCGACAGGGTCGAGGTCGTCGCCTGCTGCGACATCAATTTTGAGAAGGCAAAGAGCTACGCCGAGAGATACGGCGTTAAGAATTGCTATGACAACTGCTACGATATGCTCGCCGAGAACGAGCTGGACGCCGTGAGCGTCTGCACATGGAACAGCGCCCACGCCGAATGCACCATAGCCGCGCTCAACGCGGGCTGCCACGTCCTTTGCGAGAAGCCCATGGCGATGAGCACCGAGGAGGCGCTCGCAATGCAGGCCGCCGCAGAGAAAAACGGCAAGCTACTCATGCTCGGCTTCGTGCGCAGACACGGCAGCGACGCCCGCACGGCAGTCGACCTCATTTCAAAAGGCTACCTCGGCGACATTTACTACGCCAAGGCGTCATACCTGCGCCGCTGCGGCTTCCCCGGCGGCTGGTTCGGCGACAAGTCCCGCTCAGGCGGCGGCCCGCTGATAGACCTCGGCGTTCATGTCATCGACCTCTCAAGATATGTTATGGGCAAGCCGAAGCCCGTCACCGTTTTCGGCGCAACATTCAACAAGATAGGCGCAAGGGATAACATCAAGACCGGCGACTGGCAGAGCGAGACCGTGGTGGAGAAGCCTATATTCGACGTTGAGGATCTTGCGACCGCTATGATTAGATTTGATAACGGCGCGGTGCTCCATGTCGAGGCGAGCTTCAACCTGAATCTTAAAAATCCCTCGGGCGACCTTGAATTCTTCGGCGACAGGGCGGGTCTCAGCTTCACGCCGTTTGAGCTGCATACCGAGTGCAACGATATGCTCGCCGATATCGCCATTCACGGCGAGACGGATTTTGATTTTGCCCGCGACTTCAAGCGCGAGGTGAAAAATTTCGTTGACAGCGTTGAGGGCAAAGCGGAATGCCTCGCCCCCGCCGAGGACGGCGTTGAGCTGATGAGGATCCTTGACGCTATCTATCTCTCCGCCAAGACGGGCAAGTCGGTCGATATCGTGAGATAAGATTTTTGAAAAACAATCAACAGGCTGCGGAGATGAGATAATGTCAAATATAATCGTTGCCGGTGCGGGTCACGGCGGAGTTGTGGCGGCCATGAAGCTCGCACAGCAGGGTCACAGCGTCACCGTTTATGAAAAGAGCAGCTATGAGCGGCTCGGGTTACCGCACAAGGACACCTTTGACGAGAGCGCAATGGAATTCGCGGGGCTTGAGGTGCCCGAGAGCTGGCGTGCACCTAACAACATAATCACAATAGTTCCTCTCGACAGCGAGGTCGCGCCCCTGACCCTGCCGGAGGATAAAAACGCCCGCTCGCTGATAGTCGAGCGCAAGGAGCTGATAAGGCACCTGATATCCCTTGCCGAGGAGGCGGGGGTCAGCTTCGTCTACGGCGAGGAGGTGCTCGCCCCCGTGATGCTCGGCAGCAGAGTCGGCGGCATAGTCACCTCGGGCGGAGTGCGCTACTGCGACCTTGTGATAGACGCCTGCGGGGTGCATTCTCCGCTGCGCCGCGCAATGCCGGAATTCACCCGCGTTCAGAATGAGCCGGGCGAATTCGACGTGCTCCACACCTACAGAGCTTATTACGAAAAAGTAGAGGGCGAGCAGGAGCCCGCGACCCGCTATAACATAATCCTCAAGAATGACGGCACGGTCGGTATGTCGTGGCTGATAACCGAGGAGGACGCGGTCGACGTGCTGATAGCCCGCTTCCAAGGCACGGATCTGAGCGGCTTCTGCGAGCCGCTGAACGAGCTTTATGAGCAATACGGTCATATGGGCAAAAAGCTGCTGCGGGGCGGGCTGATAACCGATATCCCCGTGCGCCAGCCGCTTGCGGTCTTTGTCGCCGACGGCTACGCAGCAGTGGGCGACAGCGCCTTTATGACCTACGCCGTCAAAGGCTCGGGCATAGCATATTCGCTCATGGCTGGCACTCTGCTCGCAAACGCGATCGAGCAGGACGAGGACTGCCTCTTTAACTGCGACACCCTTTGGGAATACGAAAAAGCGTTCTTCAAACAGATAGGCTTCGACGCCTGCCGCACGGCGCTGATGAAAAACCTGCTGCCCTACCTCACCGCAAAGGAGGTCAGCGACCTCTTCGCCGCCAAAGTCCTCACGACCGAGGATCTCGCCGAGCTGAACTCCGGCTCCCTCGGCTCGCTGCTGAATTCGCAGATGGTATCCAAGGTCAAGGAGAAGCTGCGCCAGCTCAAGGGTATGCCCGAGCTGCGCAAAAAGCTGCTCGACATGGTGGTGTGGTTCGGCAAGCTGACGATAATCGAGCCGTTCTTCCCCTCAAAATACGACCGTGACGGCGTTGCGAAGTGGGCGGAGCGCTATAACGAATTCTTTGAAGCCATCAAATACCATCCCGCAGAGACAGAGAGCGAATAACGCTCATTCGCCCCGTGATTTGTTCAAAATTGCCGATTTTGCCGGCTGAAAAAAGTCGGCATTCGGCAAAACGGGGATTGACAAGCCCAAAACGTGATAGTATAATGTTTTTATCAACAATGACGGAAGGAGATACGGATATGAGCCTCAGAGCAATGAACATCGCAGCTGCCAATACCGTCTCTCACTCTGCCCGTAGCTCCAAAGCTGCGTCCTTTGCCCTTATCGAAGCAGTGCGCTTTTTTGCGTACCGCTTTTTTTATTACTATTTTTACGGCTCGGCAGATCTTTCTCCCGCACAGGGCGCATATGGCAAAGCGGCTATGGCATAATAGCAGCTTTTAAACTGTCATCAAGCGGCTCCCTTGTCGGGAAGCCGCTTTTTTCTTTGCCTTGAGCGATCTTCGCTTGATCGCTCTGCAACGGATAATACTGAAAAACATGACCGCACGGAGGTGTCAGCAATGAACGAACTTGAACTTGCCAGAAAAGAAATCAGCCGCATTGACGCAGAGATGGCGAAGCTCTTTGAGGAGCGTATGCATCAGTGTGAGAACGTGGCGGCGTACAAAAAAGAGCACGGGCTTTCAGTGCGCGACTCCGCAAGAGAGGCGGAGCTTATTGAACGCTCAAGAACGCTTATCGAGAGCAAGGAGATAGAATCCTATTACGTCCGATTTCTCAGAAGCACCATAGATCTCTCCTGCAAATATCAGTCAAAGCTGCTCGGCGGCATGAAGGTCGCCTACTGCGGCGACGAGGGCGCGTTTGCCTATATTGCGGCTCTGCGTATGTTCCCGGATTCTCAGCTGATATCCTACCCCGACTTCACCAAGGCATACAGAGCCGTTGAGAACGGCGAATGCGACTGCACGGTGCTCCCGCTTGAGAACAGCTACGCGGGCGAGGTCGGCACGGTTATGGATCTTGTGTTCTCGGGCAGCCTCTTTGTCAATCAGGTCATTGATATGCCCGTCACTCACAGCCTTGTGGGGCTTGAGGGCGCAAGCGTTGACACGATAAAGACCGTTATCAGCCACCCGCAGGCGCTCGCCCAGTGCGGCGGATATATCTCGCAGCACGGCTTTAAGACGGTCAGCGACACAAATACGGCGCTCGCCGTGAAGCACGTCAGGGAGGGCGGCGACCCGACCGTGGCGGCAGTTGCCTCGGCGGAGGCGGCGGAGATATTCGGGCTTAAAACGATAGTTGAGCGGATAAACGACAACCCCAACAACACCACCCGCTTCGCCGCATTCTCAAGGGCGCAGAATTCACCCGCAGCGGCGGCAAAGAGGGAGGATGAGAGCTTCATCCTTGTATTCACGGTTCAGAATGAGGCGGGTTCGCTCGCAAAGACGCTGAATATCATCGGCGCTCACGGCTTCAATATGCGCTCGCTCAGAAGCCGCCCGATGAAGGATCTGCAATGGAATTATTTCTTCTATATCGAAGCCGAGGGCAATGTGAATACCGAAAACGGCAGAGACATGCTGCGCGAGCTTTCGGCTATCTGCGCCAAACTGAAGCTTGTGGGCACTTATTACTCAAAACTAAGCACTCAGGACGGTGATAAACAATGATAATACCCGTTAAAACAGAGCAGGGCAGCTATGATATAGTCCTTGAGCGCGGCGCGCTCGACAAAGTCGGCGAGCTGCTTGACCTTGATCGCAGGGTGCTTGTCGTGACCGACAGCGGCGTGCCAATAAAATATGCAAGAAGCGTTGCAAATCAGTGTAAGGAGTCAAAACTGCTGCTCATAAAGAGCGGCGAAGCGAGCAAATGCTTCCGCTCGCTCGAGGGCGTGCTCTCCGCAATGCTGAATTTCTCCCTCACCCGCGGCGACTGCATTGTGGCGGTCGGCGGCGGAGTTGTCGGCGACCTTAGCGGCTTCGCGGCGTCCTGCTATATGAGGGGCATAGATTTTTATAATATCCCGACCACTCTGCTCTCGCAGGTCGATTCCTCGATAGGCGGCAAGACCGCTATTGACTTCGGCAAGGTCAAGAATGCCGTCGGCGCGTTTTATCAGCCAAAGAAGGTCGTTATTGACCCGGACGTGCTGTCCACCCTTGACGACCGTCAGCTCCATGCGGGGCTTGCCGAGGCGATAAAAATGGCGGCGACGAGCGACAAGGAGCTGTTTGAGCTTATCGCAAAGAGTGAAAACATCCGCGGCGATATAGTCGAGGTCATACGCCGCTCGCTGATGATAAAAAAAAATGTTGTCGAACAGGATCCCAAGGAGAGCGGCCTGCGCCGAGTGCTGAATTTCGGTCACACGGTCGGCCACGCCATAGAGAGCCTTGAGAGCGGCAAGCTGCTGCACGGCGAATGCATTGCGCTCGGAATGCTGCCGATGTGCAGTGAAGAGGTCAGAGCAAGGCTGCTGCCCGTGCTTGAGAAATACTCTCTCCCCACCAAGTCGGCAATCGCCCCCGAGAGGATGGCGGCGCTCATCGGCCACGACAAAAAGGTGCAGGGCGGCTGCGTGAACGCCGTCACGGTGAACGAGATCGGCTCATTTGAATTCGTTAAAATGAGCGCCGATGAAATTATTGAAAAAACGGAGTGCTTAAGATGAAAAACTCATTCGGCAGCAGCGTTTGCGTAACGCTCTTCGGCGAGAGCCACGGCTCGGCGGTAGGCGCCGTAGTCGACGGCCTTGCCCCCGGCCTCCCCGTGAAAAATGAAAATATAGAGCGGCTGCTCGCCCGCCGCCGTCCCTCGGGTCTGACCGACACGGCAAGGCGCGAGAGCGACCGTTTCGAGATACTCAGCGGCGTTTTCGGCGGCAGGACTACGGGCACACCGCTGTGCATAGTCATCCCGAACGAAAACACCCGCAGCGGCGACTATCAATACGGCGCCGCACGCCCGTCCCATGCGGATTATGCGGCATTTTGCAAATACCACGGCTTTGAGGATTATCGGGGCGGCGGCCACTTCTCAGGCAGAGTGACGGCTGCGCTCGTAGCCGTCGGCGGCATACTCCTGCCCGCCCTTGAGAGCCTCGGCATCACCGTCGGCACTCATATCCTCAGCTGCGGCGGCGTAAACGACAGGGATTTTGACGATATCGGAGCCGATATTGCGCTCCTCGGCGGCAAGACCTTCCCCGTTCTCGACGACGAACGAGGCAGGGAGATGACCGAGCGCATCCTCAAGGCGAGAGAGGCACTCGACAGCGTCGGCGGCGTCACTCAGACTGCGGTCTGCGGCGTGCCCGGCGGGGTCGGCGAGCCTTGGTTTGACAGCGTCGAGGGTCTGCTCTCCCACGCGCTTTTCAGCCTGGGCGGCGTCAAGGGCATTGAATTCGGGCTCGGCTTCGGCTTTGCCGACAGGCGCGGCAGCGAATGCAACGACGCTATGCGGATCGAGGGCGGCTCGCCCGTCACCGTCACCAACAACAACGGCGGCATAAACGGCGGCATCACAAACGGTATGCCTATATTATTCCAATGCGCCGTCAAGCCCACGCCCTCCATCGCCCGTGAGCAGCAGACGGTCGATTTTATCAAAAACGAAAATACGCCAATAAATATAAAAGGCAGGCACGACCCGGCGATAATCCGCCGAATCTGCCCCGTTATCGACAGCGTGACGGCGATAGTCCTCTGCGACCTGCTCGCCCGGCGCTTCGGCACGGATTCGCTCGTTAAGGGGGTGCCCTCATGCTTTACGGATTGATAGGCGAGAAGCTCGGGCACAGCTACTCCTGCGAGATACACGAAAAAATAGCCGATTATCACTACGAATTGCGTGAAATACCGCATGAGGAGCTTGCGGATTTCTTCGCAAAGCGCGATTTCAAAGGCATAAACGTAACAATTCCCTATAAAGAAGCCGTCATGCCGCTGCTCGACGAGATATCCGACACGGCGAAGGCGGTCGGGGCGGTGAACACCGTTGTCAACCGCGGCGGCAGGCTTTACGGCTACAATACCGACCTTGCCGGCATGACCGCGATGCTGCGCCGAGCGGGCATCGACCCGAATGGCAAAAAAACGCTCGTCCTCGGTACGGGCGGCACCTCAAAAACGGCAAGAGCCGTGCTTAAAAGCCTCGGTGCGGCGAACATTACCCTTGTCTCCCGAAGCGGCAGAGAGGGCGGCGTGACCTATGACGAAGCCGCCGTGAAATGCGCCGACGCCGAGATAATTATCAACACCACCCCCGTCGGGATGTATCCGAATATCGGGGCGAAGCCGATAGATATTTCGCTTTTCCCCCGTCTGTGCGGCGTGGCGGACGCGATATATAATCCCCTGCGCTCCGAGCTTATATCCGACGCTGCCGAGCGCGGGATCCCTTGCAGCGGCGGGCTTTATATGCTGGCGGCTCAGGCGGTATACGCCCGCGCGCTCTTCCTCGGCGAGGAGGCTGACGAATCCCTCATCGGCAAGGCATATCTCGGCACTAAGCTGCAAAAGCAAAATATCGTGCTCATCGGTATGCCGTCCTCGGGCAAATCCACCGTCGGCGGGCTGCTCGCCGAGAGCGAGGGCAGGGAATTCATCGACACCGACCTTCTTATCGCCGAGCGGGCGGGCAAAAGCATCCCCGAGATATTTGCCGCCGAGGGCGAGAGCGGCTTCCGCAAGCTCGAATCCGAGGTCATCGCCGATGTGGCGGCAAGGAGCGGCTGCGTTATCGCAACGGGCGGCGGCTCGGTGCTTAACCCCGCAAACGTCCGCAAATTAAAGCAAAACGGTGTGCTCGTATTTCTCGACAGGCGCCCCGAGCTGCTTTGCGGCACGGCGGACAGACCCCTATCCCAAAACAGCGAAGCAATGGCTCGCCTCTATGAGCAGCGATACCCGATATACACCGCGTCGGCCGATATCACGGTCGACTCAAACGGCACGGTCGGCGAGACGGCGGAGCTGATAAAAAAGGAGCTGCAAAAATGAAATTTTTAATTCTCAACGGGCCGAATATCAACATTCTCGGCATCCGTGAGCCTGATATATACGGCAGGCAGACCTACGACGACCTCGTTCGGCTCATCAAGCGCCACGCCGAGGAGCTGGGCGTTGAGGTCGAATTCGTTCAATCCAACCACGAGGGCGATTTGGTCGACGCCATACAAAACGCTTATTTCTCCCATACGGACGGCATCGTCTTCAACCCCGCCGCCTACACCCACACGAGCGTCGCCATTGCGGACGCGGTCAAGGGTGTCGGCATTCCGACCGTCGAAGTGCATATCTCCGACGTGTCGAAGCGCGAGAGCTTCCGTCAGGTCAGCTATATTTCCGCAGCGGCGGTCAAAACCATTGCGGGTCAGGGGCTTGACGGCTACAATCAGGCGCTCGATTTCCTTGCCGATCTTGTGAGGAACAAAAAATGAAAGTAAATATTTCCCCGAGCAGGGCGCACGGGCGGGTCAACGCTCCCCCATCCAAGAGCTTTGCTCACAGAATGATGATATGCGCCGCGCTTGCGGGCGGCACAAGCGTTATCGACGGCGTCGCCGAGAGCGAGGATATGCTCGCAACGCTCGACTGCATCAGAGCCATGGGAGCCGAATGCAGCCTCAGCGGTCAAAAGCTGACCGTCACGGGCATTGCGGGGCGCTTCGGCGGCAAGCCCGAATTCCCCTGCCGTGAGAGCGGCAGCACGCTGCGCTTCCTGCTCCCCGTCGCATTGACGGCGGGCTGCGGCGGCACTTTCACGGGCACGGAACGGCTCATGGAGCGAGGCATAGGCGTTTATGAAGCGCTTTTTGCCGAAAAAGGAATTACGGTAAATAAAAACGGCGGCATCGCCGTCGGCGGCGCTCTTACCCCCGGCGAATATACACTGCCGGGCAATGTGAGCAGCCAATTCGTCAGCGGATTGCTCTTCGCTCTGCCGCTCCTCGGCGGCGACAGCACCGTGCGCGTGCTCCCGCCCGTTGAGAGCAGAGCTTACATAGACATAACGGCGGCGGTCGAAGCCCAGTTCGGCGTGACGATAACCGAGAGCGAGCCGAATGTTTTCGCCGTCAAGGGCGGTCAAAAATTCAGGGCGACAAACGCAGCGGTCGAGGGCGACTGGTCAAACGCGGCCTTCCTGCTTGCGCTGAATCACCTCGGCGGCAGCGTTGAGGTCAGCGGGCTGAATCCCCTCAGCCTGCAAGGCGACAGAGTCTGCGCCGAGCTGCTCGACAGGCTCGAATTCCCGGGCGCTCAGATAGATGTTTCCGCCTGCCCGGATCTGGCGCCGATACTTTTTGCCGTTGCGGCGGCGAAGCACGGGGCGCATTTCACGGACACGGCAAGGCTCAAGATCAAGGAGAGCGACCGCGCGGCGGTCATGGCTCGGGAGCTTGCGAAATTCGGCATAAGCTCCGATATCCGTGAGAATGAAGCGTTCATCTCGGGCGGGCTGTCAGCCCCGAATGCCGAGCTTTGCGGCCACAACGATCACCGCATCGTCATGGCGCTCTCGGTGCTCCTGAGCATGACGGGCGGCGTTATCGACGGCGCCGAGGCTATCCGCAAGAGCTACCCCGACTTTTTCACAACCCTTGCCGCCCTCGGAACGGAGGTCAAAGTCATATGAAATTTGATAAAGATACAAAAATTCTGATAGTCGGTCTCGGCCTTATCGGCGGCAGCTACGCCGAGGCGCTGAGCAGCGGCGGCTACGAGGTCGGCGCAATCGACTGCAACGCCGATTCGATAGCTTTTGCCCTCGAAAAGGGCTGGATAAGCAGCGGCAGAGCCGACACGGACGGCGAATATATCGGCAAATTCGATCTGATAGTTTTCGCCCTTTATCCACATATTTTCATCGACTGGATAAAGCAAAATCAGCGGTTTATCCGCCCCGGCGCTCTGCTCACCGATGTGACGGGCGTTAAATGCAGCGTGGTCTATGAGGTGCAGAAGCTGCTGCGGAGCGACCTTGAATTCATCGGGGCGCATCCCATGGCGGGGCGCGAGGTCAGCGGAGTCCGCAACGCAAAGAAAGAGATATTCACCGACGCAAACTACATCGTCACCCCCACCGAGTCGAATACGCTCGAGGCCATAGCCGCCTGCAAGGCTCTCGGCAGGGCGATAGGCTTCAAAAACATCAGCACCCTGACCCCCGAGAAGCACGACGAGATAGTCGGCTTCCTCTCGCACCTGACCCACTGCATCGCCGTGGCGCTGATGATATCAAAGGAATCGGAGCATATGTGCGAATACACGGGCGACTCATTCCGCGACCTGACGAGGATAGCCAAGATAAACGACGTGATGTGGAGCGAGCTTTTCATGCTGAATAAGACCGAACTGCTCGCCCAGATGAAGCTGTTTGAGGCGGCGTTCGACCGCCTGAGGATCAGCATTGAGCAGGACGACACCGACGCGCTGCGCGAGATGATGCGTCTCTCGGCAAAGCGCAGAGAATACTTCGACATTAAGTAACCTATTAAAGGAGCAAACGATATGAATATGGAATTCAAGCGCAAAATGCCCTCTCCGCAGGAGGTCAAGGATATGTACAGCGTCACCGAGGAGATGACAGCGCGCAAAAAGCAAAACGACAAAGAGATCAGAGACGTTTTCACCGGCAAGGATAACAGGCTCGTGCTCGTCATAGGCCCCTGCTCGGCGGACAGAGAGGACGCCGTGCTCGACTATATCTCAAGGCTGCGCGAGGTGCAGGAGAAGGTCAAGGATAAGATCCTCATCATCCCACGCATCTACACCAACAAGCCGAGGACAACGGGCGACGGCTACAAGGGAATGCTTCATCAGCCCGACCCCAACGGCTCGCCCGATATGCTCAAGGGGCTTATCGCCATACGCAAGCTGCATCTTAAAGCGCTTGAGCAGACAGGCTTCTCCTGCGCCGATGAGATGCTCTACCCCGAGAATCACCACTACCTCTCCGACGTGCTTTCATATGTTGCGGTCGGCGCAAGGTCGGTCGAGAATCAGCTCCACCGCCTCACCGCAAGCGGCCTTGACCTGCCCGTCGGCATGAAAAACCCCACAGGCGGCGATCTCTCCGTTATGATGAACTCCGTCACGGCGGCTCAGCACCCGCACACCTTCGTTTACTCCAGTTGGGAGGTCGAGAGCAAGGGCAACCCGCTCGCCCACGCAATCCTCAGAGGCTCGGCGGATAAACACGGCCAGACCGTGCCGAACTACCACTACGAGGATCTGCAGCATCTCTGCGCCCTCTACGCCGACAGCGGGCTGAAGAACCCCGGCGTTATCATCGACACCAACCACTCGAATTCTGGCAAGCACTGGGATCAGCAGCCCCGTATCGCCAAGGAGATCCTCCACAGCTCACGCCTCTCGGGCGATATCTTCGGCATCCTCAAGGGTCTGATGATAGAATCCTATATCGAGGACGGCAACCAGAAGCCCGACGGCGGCGTCTACGGCAAGTCGATAACCGACCCCTGCCTCGGCTGGGAAAAGACCGAACGCCTCATCCTCGAAATCGCAGACCTGAGATAAATGAAATAACCCCCATAAATTAATCAATACAGCCAAAAACGGGCGGTCAATGACCACCCGTTTTTTATTTGAGTATTAAATTGTGATCAAGTCCGTTATAAGGCGGGAATTTTTTCGCTATTTGAGTTTACGGGGTTCGTCGGTGAGGCCCAAGAGGTAATCGGCGGAGATATTATAATACTGAGCGAGGGTCTTGATATGGTGGCTGGGGATATCTCTCACGCCGCGCTCGTAGGCGCTGTAATACTGATATGTCGTGTTGAGTACGTCGGCGATTTCTTTCTGTGTTTTTTCGTTATCCTCTCTTATGTCACGAAGTCTCTGATAATAGTATTTTTGCATAATTTCAACGAGCTCCTTTTGTTGCTTTCGCTGAAATTTTATCATATATGGTTAGTTTGGCTTGACAATTAGCCATATATGGTTTATTTTAGAACTAAGTTAGTCATATATGATTAAAATGTTCGCTGCTGAAATGCGGCGGGGCAGACGGAGGATTTAATAATGTATACGAATATCGGAGCAAAAATCAAGGGGCTGGCGATCGTTGTTTGTATCTGCGGCATAATAGCGGGCGTTATAGCCGGCTTGGCGCTCATATCTTTTGATGAGGATCTTGCGCTTATCGCTGTTTTGCTGATTGCGGTTGCTGCTCTAATATCATGGGTTTCGTCTTTTGTTTTGTACGGATTCGGCGAGCTTGTGGAAAACAGCGGCAAAATCGCCGACGGGAAAGCTCCGCAGCAGAATCCCCGTCCCGCGGCACCTTATCCGCAAAACCGTGACCTGACAGAGCTGCATAAGCTGAGAATGCAGGGAATCATCACCGAAGAAGAATATCAGAAAAAACTTGCGGAGAGAGGCTGACATGAATAAAAAACTTGTTTTCTATCCGGAAAAGATGACATGGGTCTGTGTGTTGCTTGGAATTTCGGCTCTGGGCTCAATCCTAACGCTTTTATACCCGCTTTCAAACAACGATTATGATCTCATATTTAATGACTATTTAAGAACGCTTGTTTCATTTATTTTTTCTCTTGCTCCTGTTACGGCTTCCCTTATCTTGCTCAATAGATATAAGAGTAAGCAATTGGGCGGCGATACGCTGCTAAAACTCTTCTTTTACGTTGAAGCAGCCTTGAGCATCAGCAGTATGATTTTCATGGTAGTCTTCTACTTCGTTTACGACTCGCATTTGCTTGACTATGATGTGCTCGGGCAAGGAACACTCCGATATTCATCATTAATGGATTATATTAAGCAAAATTTGAAATCTTATTTATCCTTGATTATTTCTTCCGTAATTTACATTCTTTTGGCCATAAGCATTAAGGATACGAAGCGTTTTAGTATCTTGCGGCTGCTTTTGACCGGCACGTGCTTATATTATATTGTTGGAAATATTGTTTCCATAATTTCGATTATAAAAATAATGCCGACATTCAAAGAATTAGCATCAACAATGACAATAAGTGCAATAAGCTGCGTTATGTCGCTCTTCGGTCAAGCCGCAATATTGCTGCTGATTTTCGGAGCTTACAAAATTGAAGCACCCGAAATCGAAGTGCCCATAGAGGAAAAATTCAGATCCCTCGACGAAAAATACGCTGCCGGGCAAATCGGCAAAGAAGCCTACGAAGCCGCGCGGGCAGAATTATTAAAACAGTTATAAATCAAAAAGACTGCTGCAAATGTTAGAAAGCATTTGCGGCAGTCTTTATTTATACCTTTTAATATTGACGATAATGCGGCCTTTTTTGCTCACGGCGGAGCAATCGGTGACGATGATACGGCCTTTGCGGCGAAAAACTATTTTATCCCCCTCGCCGATACGTTTGTCGGCTTTAAGGCATTCGCAGTCATTGACATAGACCAGCCCGTGCTCAATCGCGTCGCAGGCGGCGGTGCGGGAGACGGCAAAACCGTTTTTCACAACGCTGTCGAGCCTCATGGTGGAGACGGTGAAGCTGCCCTGCTCGGCGGAATCAACGGAGCAGAGAGCGCGTACCTCGTCAGGCTCCGCAGGGCGTGCGGAGAGGGTGCCTCGCCCTGCCCTGCCGAGGTTATCGGCGATAAACGGCGCCATTTTGCCGAGCACGGCGATGAAGCAGCCGTCATCCGTTACACGGATATCGCCCGTCATTTCACGCTTTATCCCGAGCGACATCAGCGCCCCGAGATAGTCGCGGTGGCCGAGCGGCGGCGAGAATTTATCCTTTGTTACCCGCAGCACGGTTATCGGGTCGGAGTCGGGGTCGCTCGCAAAATAATCGGCGAGCTGCTCCGTGCTCCCCGCCTCGATATAAGGCGGCAGCAGCACGGCTGCGGTGCGCTCCGCGTCGGGAAAAGCGCCGTAAAATACGCATTTCACATCCGGGTACGGCAGGCGCATATTTTTCACCAGCGAACGCTCGTGCATATCGAGGAAGTCGCTGTTGGTTATCATGGAATTATCGCTGCAAAGGCGAGCCTTATCCTCGAGCCTTGCAAGCAGCAGCTTGTCATCGGGCTGTGGCTTATTCATTCGGCAACCTCAGAAATTCTCCGACTCGGCGCATCTCTCTGAAATTCAAAGCAGCTCAACTCCCTTGGCTTTGCACTCGTCGATCATGCCCTGCGGCCATACGGAGGCCTGCACCTCGCCGATATGAGCCTTGCGCAGGAAGAACATACAAATTCTCGACTGGCCTATGCCGCCGCCGATGGAGTAGGGCAGCTCGCCGTTCAGCAGAGCCTTGTGGAACGGCAGCTCCTTGCGCTCGGGGCAGCCCCTTATCTCAAGCTGGCGCATGAGCGACTCCTCGTCGACCCTGATACCCATTGACGAAAGCTCAAAGGCTATGTCGAGCACGGGGTAATAGACGACGATATCGCCGTTAAGCTCCCAATCGTCATAGTCGGGCGCTCTGCCGTCGTGAATGCCGCCGCTCTTGAGCGCGCCGCCTATCTTCATAATGAAAACGGCTTTTTTCTCACGGGCTATGTGGTTCTCCCTCTCCTTGGGGCTGAGGTCGGGGTACATATCCTCCAGCTCCTGAGTGGTGATGAAGGCTATCTTGTCTGGCAGGAAGTGCTTCTCGACGAAATCGTAGTCGTCGGAGACATATCTCTCTGTGTGGCGCAGCGCGCGGTATATCGCCCTGACGGCTATTTTGAGAGTCTCCTCGTTCCTGTCCTCTTTGTTGATGTGCTTCTCCCAATCCCACTGGTCGACGAACACCGAGTGGATATTGTCGGTGTCCTCGTCGCGGCGAATGGCGTTCATATCGGTATAAAGACCCTCGCCCGCCTCAAAGCCGTACTGCTTGAGGGCGAGCCTTTTCCACTTTGCAAGGGACTGCACTATCTCCACATCGCCGGTGTCGATGCCCTTGATGTCGAAGCTGACAGGGCGTTCAACGCCGTTGAGCGTGTCGTTCAGACCCGATTTGGCGTCCACAAAGAGCGGGGCGGATACACGGGTGAGGTTGAGCTGGATGGCAAGATCGCGCTCAAAGAAATCCTTAACCTTTTTAATGGCGAGCTGAGTCTGCCTCTGGCTCAGAAGCGAACGGTAGCCCTCCGGAACAGTTAATTTATACATAGAAATGCTCCTCCGAAATTGCATTATTTTAAAAGTATATCATCATACGCTTTTTAATGCAATAGCCGAAGGAGCTTTTTTTATTGCGCCGAGAGGCTGCGGTAGTCGCTCAGCGCCTTGAATTCATAGCCCTGCGAGCGGGCGTAGTCGATAATGTCGCCGAGGGCCGCGGCGTTGTCGGGCGAGACGGAGTGCAGCAGTATGACCGCGCCGGGGTGCAGGCGTGATGTGACGGTTTTGAAGGCGTATTCACCGCCCTTGGTGTCCTTCACATCCCAATCCGCATAGGCGCACGACCAAAATACGCTCGTGTAGCCCATCGAGCCGACAAGGTCGAGGGCGCTTTCGTTGTAGGAGCCCTCGGGGAAGCGGAAAAACTCCGTCGAATAGCCGAAATTCTGCCGCAGATAATTGTCGCATTCGAGCAGCTCCGCCGCCATGCGTTCGCGGGATATCTTGGCGAAATCCGGGTGCTTGGTCGAGTGGTTGCCGACGATGTGACCCTCCGTTATCATGCGGGCTATGAGGTCGGGCTGCGACTTGATATGCTCCAGAGTGCAGAAGAACGCCGCAGGCACATTTTTCTCAAGGAGCGTGTCGAGCACCTTGGAGGTGTAGCCGTTCTCCCAGCCGCAGTCAAAGGTCAGATAGAGCGCCTTTGTGCCCGGGGTCGTGTCGTAGCATAGCGCCCTGTAGCCCTTTGACTCAAAAAAGCTCTGAGCGTTCTTTGAATTGTCGTGGACAATGCCGTTTTTGGCGACGCCGTAGCTGTGGCCTATCTTTGCGGTCGGCAGTCCCCTCGTATTCTCGGGGTCGGGCACGGAGAAGCTGACCTCGTCGAGCACGGGTCTGCCCGTCAGGGGCGACGTGACGGCTGCGCTTGTTGTCGGCGCGTCGGTGGCGGTCGGCCTGCCTTTATCCTCGACGGTGACGGGCGCATTCGCGTCGTTCTCCTCCATCGTGCCTCTGCCCGTGCAGCCGCAAAGCAGCAGAAGAGAGGCAAGCAAAATTATAGTAATTACCTTTTTCATTAAATCACCTTGCTTTATTTGCTGAAATCATGTATAGTATTCCCGTGCGCTTCAAAAAAATTTGTTTTTTTATCGGATCGCTGCAACAAAATCACACAATAATCACACTTATTAAATGAAGCGGTAAGGAGGGTCGGTCTTGAGCGCTCAGATAAGCGAACTCGTTACTCTTGCAAAAAACGGCAGCGCCGAAGCCTTCGGCGAGCTGTATGAAATATACTATAAAGATATGTACTGCTATGCGTGCTACGTTACGGGCAGCGAAAGCCTGGCGCAGGACGCGGTTTCGGACGCGGTGCTTTCCGCCTTTCAGCAGATTGGGTCTCTTCGCAAGCCCGCAGCGTTCAAAGGATGGCTCTTTAAGATACTCTGCGCCAGCTGCAAAAGGTATTACACCGAGAACGAAAAGAAAAAATCCGTCGTATATCTCGATGACGAAAACGGGGGATTTGACGAGCCGAGCGTGCTCGACGATCTCGACATCTCTATCGAGCTTCGCAACGCCTTGCAGGCGCTTGCGCCCGATGAGAGGGAGATAGTCCTGCTCAGCGTCGTCAGCGATTATAAAAGTCACGAGATAGCCGAGATACTTGATTGCCCGTCCTCGACGGTGCGCTCAAAGCTCAAGCGTTCGCTTGAGAAGCTGCGCCGCCGCATGGGCGGAGATACATGAGAAAGGGGGCGAACGGGATGAATAAAAAGGATAAGGAACTGCTTGAGCAGCTAAAAGGGGAATTAAACAAAGCCGCCTCCGAGGTTAAGGTGCCCGAGAGGCTGCAAAAAGACAATATCGTTGCAATGCTCAATGAGAGCAAAAAGAGCGAAAGCGAAAAGGATTTTTCCGCTAAAACGGGGTATAAAGACAATAATATTATTGTGCTCAGGCGTATAACCGCCGTGGCGGCAATGCTGGTGATAGTCATCGGAGCTGTGCTCCTGATGAAGCCAAACAGAGGCCCTCAGACGGTAGTTCACGACCCTGCATACGAGGGCTTCGAGCTGGAGGAGCCGATAAAAAGCATCAGCAGCTATGACGAAGTCGAGCAGGCGGTGCGCAAGATCCTCGAGCATGAGAATTCGACCGTGCAGGCAACTCTCCAAGAGGGCAAGACAGAGAAAAACAACGACTCAAGCCCCGGTAAGACGAGCGTGTATGTGGCCGCCGTGCCGGAGACTCCGGTGCTTCTCGGTCAATCCGATGTGTCGGATTCCTCAGAGAAATCGACCAAGAGCTATTCGCAGTCAGCGGATATAGTCAAGAACGACGGCAAATATCTCTATATCGTCACCGCAGGCGTTGACGCCAAAACAGGCAGACCGCTTGAGCAGATTAAGATAGTCAGCGCATTGCCGGCGGACGACATGAAGGTCGTGTCGACCGTGGTGCTCTCCGATCCGTCGAATTCCTCGACGGTGGACGAATGCTTTGATATATACCTCAAGGGCAACAAGCTGATAGCCCTGATGAAGCGCTACGATTACTCGATGACCGGTTCGTCCGCTGCAAGCGAGCTTTCGACCGTTGCGGTCTATTATGATATTTCCGACCCCACCTCTCCCGTCAAGATAAGGGAGCATGTGCAGGACGGCTCATATATCACCTCCAAGCTCTACGGCAGCAGGCTGTGCATAATAACCGCCAAATCCATCAATAATTCGCTTGCCGTTAAGGCGGCGGGCGCAGCCGAGAAGCTGCTGCCGAGCCTTAAGATAAACGGTAAGGTCACTGCGCTCAGCGCAGATAACGTATTCATCTCGGTCAATTCACCCGAGGCTTCATACCTCTTTATTACGGTCACCAACCTTGATGCCCTCGAGTCGCAGGTCGGCTCGCTCGCCGTATTAGGCAGCGGCAGCGAGATATATTGCTCGCCCAAGGCGGTCTATATTTCGAGGGAATTCGTCTCAACCGATAAAGGCTCCGAATACAAGAATCTCACCGAGATCTACAGATTCGCCGTCAGCGGCACGAGCGTCAAGCTCTCCGGCTCCTATACGCTGGAAGGCTCCGTGCTCAAGGGGCTCTCGGTCGATGAGGAGAGCGATCTGCTGCATATCGCGGCGTCGGACGACAGCTCCGTTGATTTCTATGTCCTCAACGACAAGATGGAGTATGTCGGCGGTGTTAAGCGAGTGTGCAAGAGCGGCGCCAAAAGCGTCAAATTCATCGGCAAGAACGCCTATGTAGTCGAAAGCGGCAGCAACAAGACAAAGATAGTCGATTTCTCCGAGCCGAGATCGCCCAAGGTCGCGGGCTCGATCAATACGGGCGGCTTTGCAGGCGAACTTTTCTCCGTCAGCGACACCAAACTGATAGGCATCAGGCTCTCGGATGCGGGCGGCGCGACGATAACTCTTATCGACGTCACCGACCCCAACGAACCCACAGAGGTCGGCAGCTATGCTCTTGAGTCGACGATGCGTCTGCCCTCGGCGGGCGACAGCAGGGGGATCATGCTCATAGCGGATACCGAGACCTTCGGCATCCCCGTTGTCAGTGTGAACGCCGCAGACGGCACGAGCGTGTCGAGCTACATGCTCTTCAGCGTTGCCGACGGCAAGATAACTCCTGTCGGCGCTTATAACCACGACGCTCAGGCTGTCGGCGATACGGCAACAAGAGCCGCCGTGATAGGCGACAATCTCTATACTATTTCCGGCGAGAAAGCCGTTGCGTTCTCCATAAAGGACTGCTCCGTGCTCTCAAGCGTTAAAATCAAATGATCCGACGGAATATCCACTCGCACCTGAATCGGATGGAAGGGCTCACAAAGTGGATTCCACATAGACTCCTTGCAGCTTCTTTGGGGAAAGAAGCCGCACATAGGGGGACAAAGATGGCAGTGCGGCTGAGCACGAAGGCACATCGTGCTCAGCCAAGCTCCCTTGATCGGATCAGAGATCGTCTACATCCTGCACCGGCTGCACGCCGTCATACGGAGTGCCCGTATAGCTGCCCAGCACGTCGGTGTGGATATCCGGGTCGTTCAGCTCATAGCCCCGCTCGGATTTGCTCCTCTTAAAGTGCCACTGCGCTTTATTCTTACCATTTTTCTTCTTTTGAAGATTATCGGGCATAGCTTCTATGCTCCTTTCATATAGATTTATTTTATTTTCTGCGTCGGCGGCGTTTTAATTCAAAATATACAAATGTTAAATTTCATTTAATATCGTATTTGGGAATTATAACGCTTGACAAAAGCACCGTCGGCGTGTATAAATATATCTGTATTCTATAAAAATCAAAAAAGGACGGTAATAACCATGAAAAAGACAATTTCACTCGTGCTTGCAGTTCTCTTTGCTGCTATAGCCGTATGCACTTTCGCTATCAGCGCTTTTGCTGAGAATAACGACAAGACTCCTAATGCCAACGCAGGAGTCGTTGACGCAAACAAAGATGGCGCTGCTGATGCAGGTAAAAAGGAAGAAGACAAAAAAGACGAAGATAGTAAGGACGACCCCAAAGATGACCCCGCAGCAATAGAAGCATCCAAGGCTGAAGCATCCAAGAAAGCTGAAGAATCCAAGAAGGCTGAGGAATCCAAGAAGGCAGAAGAGTCTAAGAAGGCAGAAGAGTCTAAGAAGGCTGAAGAGTCCAAGAAGGCTGAAGAAGATGCTAAGAATTCTTCAACTTCCTCTACCTCCGCTGACGTAACCAAGACCATGCCCGCAAGCCAGACCAACTATGTTGACCCCGCCGAGAACAGCACCAAGGCAACCACCAAAAAGGCTCCCGCTAAGGTTGACAGCTCTATCCCCTCGACCGGCAGTGAGATCCTCGTTCCCGCCGTTGCCCTCCTCGCTCTCGCAGCAGGCACCGTCGCAGTCGTTAAGACCAAGAAGGATAACTGATCCGACAAATAACCAATAGAAATAAAAATCCCGACCGCTCTGTGTAACGCAGAGCGGTCGGTTTTGTTTTATCTTAACGTATGTCTGAAAAAATTATTTGAAATATTCCGCGATGGTATGGATGCGGGTCTGTTGGTCGACGCGGAAGGGGCAGCGGGCGGTGCAATGGCCGCAGCTCAGGCAGGCTTCGGCGTTCACGGCAAGCTTGCCGTAGTTGCCCTCTTTATCGTATACCGCTCCGAAACGGAGCTGAAAATACACCTTATCGCGCACCCCTGAGATCGCCTTGCCGAACGGCTCATAGACAGCCGCTCCGCCTCCGCAAAGGTCAAAGAAGTTTATGCCGTTTGCAACGGCTTCCTGTATTCCATAGTTAAGTCTCCTTGTTACGGATTTGCTTTTTCGCTGTGTATAGCGTTAACGATCCGCTCAAGGCCCGTGCGGATGATAGAGCGGGGCATTGCGAGATTCAGGCGGATATAGCCCGCCGCGTTGCCAACGAACAGCTCGTTGCCGCCCTCAAGCAGCACGCCCGCTTTATTTGCAAAGAAGCTCGGCAGATTCACGCTCTCGGGCAGGCATTTGCCGAGATCGACCCACGCAAGATAGGTCGCCTCGGGGATATACATGACCGCCTCGGGCAGCTCGCTGTCAAGGAATTCCTTGACGAAGGCAAAATTGCCGTCAAGATAGGCCTTCAGCGCCTCGTGCCACTCCCCGCCCCTCTCGTAGGCCGCCGTTGCGGCGGTAAGCGAGAGAGGATTAACGTCGCCCGAGAGCTTGTCTCGGCGCTTGAAGCGCTCGCGAAGAGCTTCGTCGCGGATAATTATATTTGAGAATGCCAGACCCGCCAGATTGAAGGTCTTGGTGGGCGCCATGCAGGTGATGAGCTTCGGGTAATCGGGCATCGCCTTCGCCATCGGGACGTGGCGGCGGCCGCAGCGGATAAGGTCGCAGTGTATCTCATCCGAAACGACCCAAAGATCGTATTTCCTGATTATCTCGGCGGCTCGGCTCAGCTCGCCCTCTGTCCACATCCTGCCGGTGGGGTTCTGCGGATTACACCAAAGCACCAGCTTACAGGCAGGGTCGGCGCATTTCGCTTCAAAATCATCAAAATCCGCCTCAAAAACGCCGTCGGAGTTTTTATGCAGCGGCGAGGTCAGCATCCCGACCCCCGCATACTCCGCCGCATGGGCGAAATAGCCGTAGGCGGGTGTATTCACCAGCACCTTTTCGTCGGCGGTGCAGAGTATCTCGGTCAGACTGTAGAGCGCCGGGATAATGCCGGGCGTTATGCAAAGCTCCTCCTTGGGGAAGCTCCAATCATAGTGGCCTTTGCACCATGCGGAGAATGCGTTGTAATATCTGTCGTCGTATAGTGCGGTGTAGCCGAATATGCGGCGGTCGACCCGCTCATGCAGCGCCTCGATTATCTCGGGCGCGGTGCCGAACTCCATATCCGCCACCCACATACGCACGAATTCCTCGTCCTTATACGGGAATTTTTTATCCGCATCGGCGTGGAAGATATATCCTCTGAAGCCGTCGGTATTCAGGGCGTTGGTGTGGCGGCGGTCGATTATCTCGTCGAAATTATATGACACAAAAGTCACCTTTCACTTTCATTTATTTTCAAATTCCTTGGCTACTTCCTTGAGCAGGTCGCGGATATGCAGATGCTGGGGGCAGATCTGCTCGCATTTGCCGCACTGAATGCAGTCGGAGGCCTTGCAGCCTTGCTTGGCGCAGATATCCTCATAGTTATGCTCCGCATTCCAGTCGTGGCAGACCCTTTTTGCATTCATGCAGGCAAAAAGATCGGGTATTGCTATATGCTTCGGGCAGCCGTCGGTGCAGTAGCGGCAGGCGGTGCAGGGTATGAGGTGCTTCGAGAGGAAGAGCTCCCGTACCCTGTCGAGAACCTCCCGCTCCCTGCCGTCGAGGGGCTTAAATTCCTTCATATGTGAGACGTTGTCCTCCATCTGCTTCATATCGCTCATGCCGGAGAGCACCATGAATACCCCGTCGAAGCCCGCCGCGAATCTTATCGCATATGAAGCGGGACTGCCGCCGCCGAGGGAGTCGATTATCTCCTTTGCCTCGTCCGGCAGGTTGACAAGATTGCCGCCCTTGACGGGCTCCATGACTATGACGGGCTTACCGTGCCTGCGGCAGACCTCATAGCATTTGCGTGCCTGAACCTCCGGGTCGTCCAAATCAACATAATTCAACTGAAGCTGCACGACCTCCGTCTGCGGATATTCCGTGAGGATCTCATCGAGCACCTCGGCGGTGTCGTGGAACGAGATGCCGACGTGCTTTACCCTGCCCTCCGCTTTCAGCTCAAAGGCTGTCTCATAGGCTCGGCAGCTCTTGAATTTTTCAAAAACGTCCTTGCACTGAGCGTGCATGAGATAGAAGTCAAAATACTCCACGCCGCAGGCCTCGAGCTGGCTCTGAAAGAACGGACGTATGTCCTCCTCTTTATCAAAATACGGGCCTGTGAGCTTATCGGTGAGGATATAGCTCTCTCTCGGGCGGCGCTTCACAAGGCACTCCCTTATGGCTGTCTCGCTCTTGCCGCTGAGGTAGCCGTGAGCCGTATCGAAATAATTAAACCCCTGTGCAAGGAAGTAATCGACCATCTTGCAAAATTCCGCAAAATCCACCTCGTCGCCGTTCATCGGCAGACGCATACAGCCGAAGCCGAAATTCCTCTTTACATTTTCAAATTCACCCATGTCGAAGCTCCTTTCTCTCGGTTTGCGGTGCAGGAATGCGCTGCCTCTATATTAC
>ERZ1034719.402-NODE-402-length-26550-cov-6.697754_pt1 | contig 26550 bp, 21 predicted proteins | sample MGYA00520703_ERZ1034719 | MGnify/ENA primary metagenome ERZ1034719 (study PRJEB33766, sample SAMN09781716) | gut metagenome | biome: gut microbiome | host: Homo sapiens | place: Madagascar | study: EMG produced TPA metagenomics assembly of the PRJNA485056 data set...
CGCCCCCCCCCCCCCCGCACTATATCGCAATCCATCTGATCGGCGCAAAAAAAGCCGCCCCCGAGGGCGGCCCCAAAAATGTTGCAAAATCTGCGCGACTACTTCTTCGCAGGTTGAACCTGGAGATACAAACTCGAAACCGACGACGCCTTCCACAAACCATCGACTTGCGTCAATTTCATCGGGCGCGGCGAATCAGCTCCCGAGCTCTTCAAAAATACGGCAAACGTATTCTCGGCCTCTTCGCGCGTGCTCGTCACGGTCAATTCGCAATTCTCGATATCGGCCTTGTAGCCATTCGATGGCGACGACCCCGCACAGAACGAACGGAATATTTCGGGATTGTTCTTGATGCGCTCGACCATCTTCGCATAACCCGAATTGCGATCGAAATCATCGGGCAACGATTTCATGATGTCGAGGAGCATTTTGCGCCCAAGCGACTTCGTCTCGGCATTCTGATAGAGGAAGACGGCTTCAAACCAAAGCTTCGCCGCCCCCTCGGGCGTCTTCGCTTCTTTTTCATAGCGTGCCTTATACTCTTCCATGCTCGACGGCAACTTTGCCATCGCAGTCGTGGCAAATGCACTCGCCATAAACAACCCCGCACATGCAATAGCGATAAATCGTGATACGCTTTTCATCCTTGCCTCCTTTGTCAAATGGCAATTCAATCGGGCACGGCGTGCCCTTCGACACAACCAAAACCAATTCGTCGACCACTCATTATTCATATTCAATGCCAAAAAATCAAACGATTTGCGATTCGCAAATCCATCTTGCCACCTCTATCCGATAAATTACTGATTTTCGTTATTCCAAAACTGCGCTCAATAGCTTAAACAAGCACCGCTTGCTATTCGCACGATGACGCAAGTGCAACGGACTTTTAGAAAGGATACACTCATGCTCAGTCAATATTACGATGCTCTCCTCGATCGCTTTACGCGCTATGTCAAAATCGATACGCAATCCGATCCCGAATGTCCAGACTATCCAAACACCTACCCATCGACGCAAAAACAACTCGATCTTCTCAATCTCCTAAAGCGCGAATGCGAAGCCATGGGATTGCACGACGTCGAATGCGATTGCCACGGCTACGTCACCGCAACTTTGCCTTCAAACGTCGACCGCGAAGTCAAAACCGTCGGGTTCATCGCTCACGTCGATACGTCCCCCGAAGTCAGCGGCGCAAACGTCAAACCCATCATCCACAAAAACTATCAAGGCAACGACATCGTACTCCCTGACCGAAACGACGTCGTCATCAAATTCGACGATAACCCCGAACTCGCCGAACAAATCGGCAACGATATCATCACAGCATCGGGCACCACGCTCCTAGGCGCCGACAACAAATCGGGCGTCGCAGCCATCATGACGGCTATGTCGTACCTCATCGACCACCCCGATATCCTTCACGGCGATATTCGCATCGGATTCACTCCCGACGAAGAAATCGGCGGCGGCACGATCTATTTTGATATCGAAAAATTCAATGCCTATTGCGCATACACCGTCGATTCCTCCACTCGGGGCATGCTCGATACGGAAACATTCAGCGCCGATTCCATGTCGATCACCTTCTACGGCATCAATACACACCCAGGCCACGCCTACCACCAAATGATCAACGCCATTAAGCTCGTTTCCGAATTCATCGAACGACTCCCAAAAGATGATCTCTCACCAGAAACGACAAAAGATCGACAAGGCTTTGTCCATCCAATCGACATCAAAGCCGGCGTCGATTCCGCCACCGTTCAATTCATCCTCCGCGATTTCGTCGAAGAAAACCTCACAAAACAAAAAGACCTTCTCCTCTCCCTCGCTCAAGCTACCGTCGACGCTCACCCCGGCGCTACATTCGAAAGCGAACACAAAGTACAATACCGCAACATGAGCTCCGTTCTCGACCAATACCCCGACGTCACGGCAAATGCCATGAAAGCCATCGAAGAATCTGGTCTCGAAGTTCGGCAAATGGCCGTTCGCGGCGGCACCGACGGGTCTCAACTCTCTCTCAACGGACTCCCGACGCCAAACATCTTCGCTGGTGAACAAAATTACCATTCGAGATACGAATGGGTCAGCGTCCAAGACATGCTCAAATCCGCCGAAGTCATCGTACGACTCGCTCAGATCTGGGCTAACTAAATTAATTACAGCAAAAATATTCACATAAACACTTGACTCAAACCTCCAATTCCACTACACTCTACTGAACATCTTATTCTGAATTGGAGGTGTACAATGGATCAAGAACTCATTCGATATCGCCAACTCACCGATGCCGCATGCAAGCAGCTACTCGCCGACAAACTCATGCTTGCGTGTATTCTCAAATCTTGTGTCGCCGAATTTGAAGATTCTACGGTTCAAGACATCGAACACCGCTACATCGAAGGCGACCCGGAAATCGGCAATATTGGCGTCCACTGCGATACGACAAATCCACCATCGACCGGTCGCATCCAAGGAATGTCTAACGAAAGCACGACGCTTACCGAGGGACGTGTCACTTACGACATTCGATTCTTCGCAACGACGCCACAAAACACATCGCTCAAACTCATCATCAACATCGAAGCACAAAACGACTTCTACCCCGGCTATCCCCTCATAAAACGTGCTTTCTACTACATGTGTCGGCAAATCTCTGCTCAATACGGATCCGTTTTCGAAAACTCGAACTACGGCGATTTGCAAAAAGTCTATACGATTTGGATCTGCTTCTCTCCACCCGCAAACCGACGAAATGCCATTACCGCATATGCCATGGATGAACATTGCATCACGGGGAATGCTCACGAAAAACGATCCAACTTCGACCTAGGGCAAATCGTCATGATTTACCTTGGTCATGAACACGACGAACGCTATACTGGATTAGTAAAGCTACTCGACGTTTTCACGTCGAGCAACACTTCATACGACATTAAAGCACAAACACTCAAAGATGAATTCGGAGCCGAAATGCCACAACGGCTACGCAAAATGGAGGAATATATGAGCGGATTTAGCGATTATGTCGAACAAAGAGGATTTAATCGAGGAATCGAACAAGGAATCGAACAAGGCGTTGTTCGATCGGCGATGAATATCTCAAAAAACTCCAATCTTACGCCCATCGAAGCACTAACGCTCATTGGCGTCAAGCCCAACGAAATCCAATCCTACTTAGCCCTTATCGAAGAAGAACGAGAAGAACAAAACTCACTTTAATCCAAATACAAAACGCCACAAAACCCCACACAGTTCCCCAAAGCGCCAATATCTTTTCGCCGATTCTGCATTTCTATAGCGTGATAAAGACTTTTCGCCGATTTTGCGATTCTATGATATGATGCCGAGCGGCAAAATCGTTGCCACTTTACTTCAACTCATGGAGATTTGCGATGCCACGCATTATCGTCATCGACGACGAAAAAAACATATGCCGTACTGTTAGCATGGTGCTAATGGGCGAAGATTACGATGTCGAAACCGCATCAAGCGCCGAAGATGGATTGGCGCAGATCCAAGCCGACGCCTTCGACGTCGCCATACTCGACGTACAACTCGGCGGAATGTCGGGGATCGAACTCCTCGAAAAACTACACAAATTCCCACAAGCCCCAGAAGTCATCATGATGAGCGGGCACGCCATGCTCAGCGACGCCGTCAACGCCACGCGGCTAGGCGCCTTCGATTTCCTCGAAAAACCACTCGACCGCGACAGACTCCTGCTCAGCGTCCGAAACGCCGTCGAACGACGTACACTCACACAAAAAATTCAAAGCCTCGAAGACGCCGACTCCACACCTGATTTCTGCGGCATCCTCGGCGAATCCCCCGCCATGCTCAAAATTAAAGACGCCATCACCGTCGTCGCACCCACCAAAGGACGCGTCCTCATCACGGGCGAATCTGGCGTAGGAAAAGACCTCGTCGCGCGTGCCATCCACGCCAAAAGCGACCGCGCAAAGCGATCTTTCGTCAAAGTCAACTGCTCAGCCATCCCCGCAGAACTCATCGAATCCGAACTCTTCGGCCACGAAAAAGGCTCTTTCACTGGCGCCGCCGTCTCAAAAAAAGGCCTCTTCGAAATGGCAAACAACGGCACCATCTTCCTCGACGAAATCGGCGACATGTCTCTCGCCGCACAATCAAAAGTCCTACGCGTCCTACAAAACGGCGAATACATGCGCGTCGGCGCCGAAAAACTCTCATACGTCGACGTTCGAGTCATCGCCGCTACCAACAAAGATCTCAAAAAATGCGTCGCCGATGGCACTTTCCGCGAAGACCTCTACTTCCGACTCAACGTCGTCCCCATACACGTCCCTCCCCTGCGCGACCGACTCACCGACGTCCCACTCCTGCTCAACGCTTTCCTCGCTCAAATCGCCGCTGAATACGGCCGCACACCGCTCAGCGTCACCGACCGCGCCAGCGAACTCCTCGGCCAATACACATACCCAGGCAACATCCGCGAGCTGCACAACATCTGCGAACGATTCGTCATCATGTGCCAAGAACGCGTCACCGTCGACGACCTACCCGACGAAGTCCTAAAACTCGACCAAAAACAAAGCGATACGCCCGCCAACTCAAAACCCGCCGCCATCGACACCAACGACGACGACAACCCCATGCAGCGACTCGCCACCATCACCCCAGGATCCATGAGCCTGCGCACATTCCGAAACGTCGCAGAACATGCGTTCATCCGCGCCACACTCAACGCCGCCGCACAAAACGTCGCAAAAGCCGCCGAAATTCTCGGCATCGAACGCACTAATCTGCACAAAAAAATTAAAAAATACGAATCCAATACGTTCGATACCGACGAATCCGATGATTAATTCGCGTTCGACGCCTATTGCGCAAGCGCAATACGGCGCCGGCTACGGCTATGTGCTCACGCCCAGCCCGACAAGTCGGGCTGGCGTTGCGCGCATACGCCTCCGCTGCGCGGCTATTGGACAAGCCAATACGCCGCGCTTGCCGCGCTATGTTCTCGGTGCCCTCAATACAGGGCACCTGCGAGCATACACGCGGCTTTCTTTTTTTCGCCAATACACACCTCCATTTCCTCGAAAATTCGCCCAAATTCCCTTTTCGCATTAAAACCCGCTTGTCGCACGATGATTGGGAGGTGTGGGATGAAATTCAAATATTGTCAAAAAATCCGATTTTTCTTCGTCATTTCTTGTGTTCTAGCTTCCGCTACACAAGCTTTTGCCCAAGACGCCGACGATATCTTGGCATATCGCTCGTCGGGTAAAACCGTCGCCGAAAACAACGACCTCGACGCAGAGATCTTTGCCGCCATGCAAGCCCTCGACGAAGTCGGCACCATCATCGACGATCGAGCCAATTCGACAAAGAATTCGACGGCAAAAAGCAAAAACGACGCACCAACGCAAATTCAAAACGCGCCTCAAGTCGATATCGATTCACTACTCGCCGCGGCAAATGCCCCAGAACAAACGCAAATCATCGACGCAAAAAAAGCGATCCCCGTGCCAAAACACAATATTCAGACTGCTGGTTCGCTCAAAGTCGACGATATCGCCATGCCACCTGCTCCTAAACACGATATTCAAACAGCTGGCGCCAAAAAAGTCGCCGCTCAATCGACGACTCCCGCGCCTAAACACGATATTCAAACAGCTGGCGCCAAAAAAGTCGCTGCTCAATCGACGACTCCCGCGCCTAAACACGATATTCAAACGGCTGGCGCCAAAAAAGTCGTCGCTAATTCTGTCGCGCTGCCCCCAAAGCACAACGTGCAAATGGCGGCAAATATGGGAACAACAGCACAAGCTACAAAATCAAAAGCTCCCGACGGCACGCGCACGACAACGGCTCCACAACCCAAAGTCGCCCCAACCGTCAACTCGATGTCTTCGCTCGCTCTAGCCTATGTGAGCGATGTCTATCGCATTAACGGTTTAAATATTGAGCAGAAAATTGGAAACGAACGCCCAACCATCGGCGATGTCTACCAATACGCCTTTAAGCAAAAACTCGTCTATCAAACGACGCGACCTGCGATAGGCGATTTGGTCTTCTTTCACAATACTTTCGACCGAAACCGCGACGGACGTTGGAACGATTGGCATTCGCTCGTCGGCATCGTCGAAAACGTCGACGACGACGAAACGATTACCGTTCTCATCTATACGACAAAAATCGAAAAAATCGCCCTCAATCTCAAATATTCCGAGCTCAAATCGCGCAAAGGCAACGCCATCAATTCACAACTTCGCCCCGACGAAGGAAGCCAAATCGGAACCGCCGCAAAACTATTCGCTGGCTTTGCAAACCTCCTCGGTGACATTCCCTCGGTCACCGTCATCGACAACTGGCAACCGGGAATGCGAGTACATTAATAACTCCGCCTACGACGCACCAAGCGAATATCGATGATTTCGGGGGGCACACCGACGCGAATAGGTGGCCCCCAATACCCCGTGCCACAACTCACATAGACGGCTTTCTGTTCATCCGATCCCACGCGATATAACCCGCGCGCATAGTGATGAATCACATCGATGAGATACGACAATGGCCAGAATTGCCCGCCATGTGTATGCCCAACGAGAACCAAATCGGCACCTGCCGCAAGGCTACGATCGACCGATGCAGGCTGATGCACGAGCATGAGCTTAAAAACATTCGTCCCAATCCCCGATAAAGCCTTCTCCGGATCCGATTGCCAGCGCCCACGCCGTTCTCCGCGTGCATCGATTGCACCGGCGATTGCCAATGGCGTTCCATCGACGTCGATAATGCGGTGTTCGTTATCGAGATGCACGATTCCAAGCGATTCGACCTTATGCACCCAACCTCGGGCATTCCACATGTGATCGTGGTTCCCCGTCACAAAATAAGTCCCATATTTTGCGCGAAATTCGCGCATGGGGTCGATCCACGAACCGATGACCTCGGGGTAACCATCGGCTAAATCCCCAGTCATCGCGATGATATCGGGATCGAGTTCATTCGTTTCTTTCACGATATCGGCGATATTCTCGCGATACATCGTATTGCCAACGTGGATATCGGAGAGGTGCGCAATTCTCAATCCATCGAGAGCCTCGGGCAAGTCGTCGAAATCGATTTCGACATGGCGAATCACCCGCCGTCCTCGTGCATCGTATACGACAGGAGGCACGCAAACAACAGCAACTCCTATCGTTGCCGCCTGTTTGGCTCGCTCTAGAAACAATCTCCGCCCTTCGTCGATATCATCGCTGTCCAAAGGCGCAACGACCTTGTCTTTCCTAACGCCTTTGGCAAGTGCCATGCAAATTCGCGATCCGTAGACCAAGATGCCACGCACAAACAAACACGTCACGAGTGCCCATACAAAAGTCATCAAGTAATAGGGCCAACCGCCCCAAACGCCGAAATGTAGCTTTTGAGCTAGCTCTGTATCGCGAGCGATGAGCGATGCAATTGGCGTCGATGCCCCTGCCAATAAGACGAAGGCAAAAACGACGATCCCCAATGCAATCCGGTGGCGACGGCAAAGCTTAAGCGGTCGGACGAGTCGTGCATAAAAGATAATCGCGACGGGGAATGCAATGCTCAAAAACATTGCAACAAAAAATGCCATTTGCCCCCATGTCATATTGACCAACGCATCATAAATATCACCTCTGCAATACGGCTATACGCGGCATCGCCTTTCCAATCGAACATAAACGCGTTGCGCAACGTCGATCTCCCCGACGACGACATAATCTTTTTCGACCACTTGGCGCGCCGCTTCCCAATCCCCTTGTGCGACGAGGCAGGCAACTTGTGCACCGCGTTCTGTCCAGCGGCGCGCCGTTTCGAGCCAATCTAATATCGGCGCAAACGCCTTCGATATTGCAAAATCGACCGCCTCCAAATCGCAATTCTCGATCTTTGCATTGTGCACGGTGACCGTCGAAAACCCGAGTTCTCGGCAAACGCATTGCAAAAATGCATAACGCTTTGTGCGCGGTTCGACTAAGTGAAACGCGGCAGGCGAAGCCATAATTTGTAGGGGGATCGCCGGAAATCCTGCCCCCGATCCAACGTCGACACACGTCGCCCCCAAATCCCCTGTGCGCAAGATTTGGAGCGAATCGATAAACAAATCTTCGACGATTTGCGATACAGACTCACAACCGATCAAATTCGTTCGCTTCTGATAGTGAAGCAATAGCTTGAGATAAGCATCGAAACGGTGCATTGCCGTATCGATATCGGCACATGGAATTCGATAACGTTGGCACCAATCGGAAATCGCTGTCAGTTCGTGGCTATATTGCATGAATCATCGATAAAAGTAGACAAAAACGACTTGCGCGCATATCCCATCGGGGAATGCGCGCTAAACACATCAATTCATTTTCATCGCAAACCGAATCTGCGAAATGCGCTTATTCTTCGACGAATTTATCGGCCGAAACGACCGTTCCATCGGGCATGCTATAGCCATAAATCGAAATATCATAGACCCCCGAAATAAAGCTCACGGGGAACGCATCGACTTCGATAACGCAACCATTGCCCTCGGGACGAACCATCGCCATGTGGTGTTCATTGCGATAGCCAAAGAGAATTTGATATTCCCCGCTCTGCTGCTTGCTCAATCCCATGGGAATAAAATCGCCGAATTTCTGACCTTTTTCAAACGTCGTCTTGAGTTTTTTGACGACGTTATCGAACGAATCCGAGACGTGGTAAATGTGCTTTGCCATGTTGTATTCGCCCGTCGTATCGACGCGCGTCACGTTAAACGGCATGTTCATAAATGGTTGAGCAACGTCGGAAAAGTCGTAATTCTGAACGACATCTGCCATGGCAGGCGTCGCCATGGCGGCGAAAAATGCGAACATTGCAATGCGCAAAACGCGTTTCATAGCTCAAATCCCCTCGGCAACAGCATATAGGCGATTAAAAAATAGGATACGTCTTCTGCGTCCCCATCGGTACGATAATCGTATCGACGACGGCACGTTCCAAAATGTTCGTCGCCGCAGCCTCGGCGCCTACTCGCACATTAAAAGCCTTGTAATTCTCATCCATGTTGTCTTTGAGAACATCGTAGAGATTGTCGTTTTCAAGACCTGCATCGATCGTGTCTTTCATGTAGACCATCGTATCAGATGCCATTGCTCTAGCCAACCGCTCACAACGCGCTTTATCAAATGCCATATCTACTCCCAAACAGCTGAAACAAGAAAAATCCCGTCGATAGCTGCATTCATATCGCAAAATTCGACGCAAACTACTCTAATTCTCATGAATTATCGCAAAATTGTCAATAAAATGTTCGGTTTATCACGCACCTATGCGCGTGCAATCTAGCCTTGCGATTACCATGATTTTTCGAGTTCGCGTATTTCGGCATACATCTTCAAATACGCTTGGTATCGGAATGCGGCGAGTTCGTCGCTTTCGACGGCAGACCGCACAGCACAATCGGGTTCGTGCGTATGACTACATGGCTGAAAACGACATTGTTTCGAATAAGATTCGAATTCAGGGAAGCAAGAACTCAATTCCTGCGAAGGAATCCCCGTTATACCGAATTCTCGCACGCCCGGCGTATCGATGATGAAGCCACCTTTATCGAACGGTAAAAGGCGCGATGCCGTCGTCGTGTGCCGCCCGCGTTGAGATTGCGCACTCAATGCGCCCGTCGGGAGTTGGGCGGTCGGAAACAACTCGTTGAGAAGTGAAGACTTACCCACGCCACTATGACCCAAAAAAGCCGACGCCCGCCCCTCTAGCGTTTGACGTATTTCATCGAGACCTATTTTCTCTTTCGCCGACGCCATGATACAACGATAACCCAATGCTTCGTAGAGTCGCACATAGAGTAGATCGATTTCTTCGGCGAGCTCCCATTTGTTGATGATGATCAATGGATCGATCTTCCAATGGTGTGCACAGACGAGATATCGATCGATGAGCCCGGGCTTTAGGGGCGGCGCACCAACGCTAGCGACGACGGCAAGCGTATCGAGATTGGCGACGAGACTCTTCGGACGCCGCCCTCCAGGTTCGAGTCGCTCGACGAGACTCGTACGCGGCTCAATTCCATAGATCACGCCCTGATAATCGCGATTTTGAACAACTTCCGAGTGAATCGAAAACTCAACGCGATCGCCAGGCACCGGCTTACCTTGGGCGTATTTCTTGCCCAAAAGCGAGCATGCATAAGGCTTTTCGACGGCGATGCGTTCGCCTTCGCACCGACAAACGAAGACGACGGGACCGAGTACTTCGACGATGATTCCCTTTTCCATAACGATTGAATTGTGCTCCATATCAAACAAAACGAAGATTATCGATAAATCTCGGTAGCCTTTGTCGCGGTCCAAATGCCACCGCCTTCGTATTTATCGCCATATCCCCATTTGCCTTCTGCCGAAAGTCCGTCGTCCGATATCACGAGATATGCCTTGCCCGAGACCTCGCGACGCGCAACTTGGAAATCGCCATATTGAACCCAATCGAAGATGAACACGCCCCCCTCGACGCGCCCTTCGACTGCTCCTCCAGACTTAAAATCTAAATTGCCGCGCGTATAACCATCGGCTTTTTGCGTCAATGTAAGATCGCCAAAATTCGTATACCAAAGGCCCGAAAACGTCGCACCTGCGGGCATCGATCGCGTCGGTATCGACGCCGTCGACGACGCACACGACACAGTGCCCACGCCACAACAGCCCAACATAACAGCCAATGCCAAAGTCTTTATTCTCATGACTATCTCCGTCGTTAATGATTCATCGATATTGCTTGCTGTAGCGCATGTATTCTCATCGCGCATTGCATAAGCCGTCCTAGGTCGAGAGCTTATCTTTGAGCCGTGCAAAGAAGCCCTTTGCCTCGGGAATCTGGCGCTTTTCGATCTGCATGGCGATGTAACGCAAACTGCGCTGCGTATCGATATCGCTCGGATCGAGTTTGGCGGCAAAGCTCAATGCCTCGTTTGCTTCGTCATACCTCTCGGCGGCGAGATACAGCTTGCCGAGGAAATAGTAGGGAGCAAAGACTTTGTCGCGAATTTTCGTCTCGAGTTTGGCGCGATCGCGCAGATCGTGCGCAATGACCGATATGATCTCTATCGCTTCGTCGCGATTGGATGGATTGATGAGAAACGACGTATAAGCGTGATATACCTTGTAGATCTCGTTATCGGGCTCGAGCTTGTATGCCGAATCGATAGCTTGAAATGCATCGTAGCTCAACCCGAGTTTGAGCTTTTTCTGAGCCGTTGCAAAGAGCTGTTCGGGCGTCGCTTGCTCACTGATCCTCGACGATTTCTGTAAATTGAGTTTCGAATCGGCGTTTTCGACATCAATTCCCGCGGGCCTCGACGCCTCGTTGCGTGCCTTTTTCGCCGCTTCGCGTTGCGCAATGAGATCGCTCATTTTGACGAATTGCGCCGTCGATTGTTCGTTCTTCGGACTCACGCCATCGCTAGCCCTGTCTTGCTGACTCGACGCCGGGCGAATGGGGTTGCGCGACGACGAAGGAGACTCTTGTTTTCGTTGCTTATCTTCGTTTGCTTGTATCGCTTTGAGCTCATTCGAAACGGCTCGCAAACGCTTGCTCGATTCAGCCGTCGACGTATTAAGCGTGCTAATGCGAGCACGCCCAGCCCCAATGCGTGGACTCACTTCGATATGCGGATCGCTGGCAGAGTGCGCGGGCATCTCGGCATTCGCTCGCTCGACTTTTGCCAACTTCGCATACGATGAGTTCATGAGCATGAGCAATTCATTGGCGAGTTTGACGCATTCGTGATCGTTATAGCGCACGAATCGGTCGGCATGGTATTGGTTGATCCACGCATAATAAGCCGCATCGAGCGCCTTAATGCCGCAACCGCGCTGAATTCCCAACAGCGAATACCCCGATTGAATCGAGAAGCTATCGCGCAAATCGGTGAGCTGTTTGCGGATCATTTGAACTTGGATATCTTGCGCCGATCGCTCGGGGATAGACGATCTTTGCGCACGCATCGAAGGCTGCGTCGAAAACCCCGCACGAGCCCCCGACGCCGTATATTCGACGCGTATCTTAATGTTTGCGGGATTCTTCAGGAAACATATTTCGTCGCACAACCACGCTAAAAAGATATCGCGCGATATGACATCCATCGCCACTTCACAACGCATCATGATCTCGGAAAACCGCGTATTTCCATTGCACAGTTTCCACCACATGCCCGTATTCTCGGTGTGATTTTGTGGGCTAAAGACATTTGTCAACACGACATAGCTATTGAATTTCTTTTCGAGCGCCTGGAGCAATGGATTGAGCGAAAGCTGCTCTTGCGCCGCATTGGCAAAGAGCAAGCGCAAATCGATGGGTTGCGCATTCTGCGACAACATCTTCGTCGTATCGAAAGTATATTCTCCACTCGTCCATCCCATGGCACTGAGCAAGACCGATGGCGAACATACGACGTATGGCTGACCTTTTCGAAATTCGACGCGCACACATCGCGTTTCGTTGCGAATTTCGAGAATACCCGTTGCCTCTAACTGATGAATCGTCTGCAAGACGTTGATAATGTTACCGAATTCGACATTGCCCATGCGAATGTCGTCGAGCGATCGCACAATCGTGTGATAAGCCGATCGCGACATCATGCTCGGTTGGTGTTCGGAACGATCGGTGACACCGTTTTGCGATGGCACCGTTCCCGTATTTGCATCCACGCCATCGGCACTATCCTGAAGCGCTTTATCGAGGGCATCGGGCACCGACGAAATATTCGAGATACTCGAGATATTCGAAATGTCGCTGAGGAATTCAAAGCAATCGCGAGCCTCGGACGAATCGGTTGGCGCTTTTGCCTTGGGGACATCGGCTAGAGAATTCGAGCCAAACGGTTTCTTCACAGCCCCCTGACTCGTCGGCGACTTTTTGAGTCCAAGTGGGATCGACGAAACGGGATCAAAACTCCCCGTCACTGCCGTGGGTTGCTGAACCTTGAGCTCGGACGAGCTATATGATCGCGTCCCTGTGAGCTGGCTCACGGGCTTTTTGCGCAACCCCGCCGGGCGCCCTTCGAAGTGCGGGCTACCGCTCACACCAAGTACAGAGCTATTGGCTCGCATTTCGAAGCGCTGGGCATTGGCCGAGGCAGAAAGCGTACTATTGCGATACTTCGGATCGTCGAAAAAGAGCTGGGGCACAAACGTGCGCAACTGGAGAATGAACTGATTGCCATCGCCATTGTACGACAACAGCTTGATTTGCGGATAAACTTTGGCAATCGTTCCGGCGGCTTTTCCCGACAAATCGACGAATAATGCTGTGGCGTTGAAATACCGAATCGTGCTCGCTACGCTCCAAAGCACGAGCGGATCGACTGGCGATTCGACGAGCGCACCCGAAGCGATGATAAAGTCGTACTCATAAACCGTTGCAGGATCGATCTGTTGCCACGAACGCTGAAAAACGATTTCACAACCCAAGTTATGGATGAGAAATTTTCTTATCTCGTCTGTAACAATTGCGAGCAGTTTCAAATGGAACTCCTTGAAGCGCGCCTATCTGCATATTCGAGAAGGCACCGTGTGCATCGACTTCGCGCTCCTTCGAATCGATGCTCATTGTCGTACCACAATCGACAATCCGTATCTCACAAATGACATTTTGCGCACTCAGTGCGCTGCCCTTCGAGACTTATTCGCTCCCATTATACACTAAATTTTGTCGATGTCGTTTTGAATATCGTGTTTTGCCGACGGCGAAAGTGACTGAGACTTTTCGAGCAATAGCGTCAAGTACTTACGCGCTTCGTCGCGCTTGCCCAAATCGCGATACAAATACCCCAAACGCTCGTATATCTCGACGGGCTCACGAACGCCGATAATCCCCGAATCTTCGCGTTCGGCAAAGCCCGAGGCTAGCGCTTGTTCGAGTTTTTCCAATGCTTCTTTGCGTTTGTTCGCTTTGAGCGCAATGATCCCTTCGATAAACGAAACTCTTGCATCGACGATGACGTCGGGAATGGCATGTAAAGCATCGATTTGTTTTACGCACTCGGGCAGGCGACCATTCTCATAGAGCACGACGATATAGCCCTCGCGGAACATCGATTCGTTGGGACGCAAGGCAATGGCCTTCTCGAAATCGCTAAACGCCTCACTTCGATTCTTGCCAATTTTGCGGAGCAGACCGCGATAATAGTGCGCTAGAGCCGCATTCTCGATGTCGGATTCGCTACGTGCTTTTTGAGCTTTCTTTTGTACGTCTTCGATAACCGTCGAAAACGCGATCGAGGCTTCGCTTTCGTGCCCAATCTTCAAGAGCCCTAATCCGCTCCACAGAGAATACGCATTGTTGTCTTCGTCTTGTGTTCCGGCCTCGGTAAACTCCGCCAACGCTTCTTCATACTTTTCGTCTTCATAGAGGCAACGCCCTCGCAAGAAGTGTGCTTGCGGCAAGTTCGTGTTGATCTCAATCGATTGATCGAAGTACGGCTTTGCTGAATCGCAACGCCCTTGCTTAAAGAAGAGATCGCCGACGTAGAGCAAGAACTCCGCATTTTTATCGCTCATTCGCCCGATCAAATCGAGCATCTGTTCGAGTGCACGGCTACCGTCGCCGAGCTCTTCGATGAGCTTTGCCAAATAGTATTCGTCTTCGAATTGAAGCGCATGGTGCTTTTTGAGATGGTTGAGCGAATCTTCTGCTAACGCCAAATCTTTCGATTCGAGCGCTAAATCGAAGCGCACGCGCAAAACATCGGAAAGCTCGGGGAATAGCCCATGAACCCGATTGATGAGTTCTTTGGCCTCGTCGGTTTTGCCGACGTATTGAAGTGCTTGCGCCAGCGTAATCGCATCTTCGGGCTTCCAGATTTGTTTGCCCCACGCCACGAATTGGTCGGCGATTTGCGAACGCTTCGTCGCGTCGTCTGTCTGTTTGTAGTTCATGAGTTGGCGCAAAAACGCGCCAAACCACACGAGTTTTTCGCCGCGCTCGATTTCATCGAATGCCTTAACCGCCTCATCGTCTTTACCCGCCGCATATTGCAATATGGCGTTGAGTTTCCACAATTGGCTTTGTTGCGGATTGTCGTTCAATCCCTTCGAAAGAACGTCGTCGATCGCACTATAGACTGGTTCGGGCAATACCACATCGGGGCGGACGAGCTCCGAAATGCCCTGCTGAAGTAGCGAAACGCCGACTAACGACATGAGAACATCGAGATTCCCGGGCGAGCTCTTGAGTACATTCGTCAACATCATGCGGCATTCCGTATAGGCTTGCAAATAGGAACACATGCGCACACCTGCGTAGACCAAGTCGGGTTGCGTTGCATGAGATTTGATAAATTCCTCGAGAGACTTATAAAATTCGACGTTTTCAATCGTACTTGCAGAATATTGCAATTCGCGAATGGCAAGCGCTTTGCGATTCGATACCGACAAATTCTGAATCGATTTGAGATAGGTCAACAACGGCTCGTCCATTTCGACGCGATCGAGTGCCGTATTGATGTCGAATTCGACCAAAGCCAACGCCGGCGAAAGCGGTGTACCTTCTTCGGTGCGAAGATCCGAGACCAAACGGTATGCCTCTTCAAATCGTCCTATGCGCATCAACGTCGTCGCTTTGATACGAGCCGCGATGGGATACTTTTTCCAATCGAAATCGTCGCCGATCTCGTCGAGCAATTTTTCACCATACGCAATGCGCTCGTCGTACGTTTGCCCGTCGAGACGCCACTGATGGAACCTCACCGACATGCCAACGATTTTGACGATCGAGGCCAAATCGCCTTCACTCGGCAATTTGTGCTTATAGGCCACGATGAGTTCGTCGTTTTGTCGGAACAAGCCCCAGCTGTAGAGTCCTACAGAACACCACTCCGAGACACACGTCGTGCTAATCGTCTTCGCACTCGTATCGAGCATGGCGACGTCGTCGTCGGTAAAGACAGAATCGTCGAACGTCGACGCCAAGACGACGTCGATTAACGATTTGCCTTGCAATTCTACTTTTTCGTCGCTCGAAACGTCGGCTTGTCCGAGGCGTTCGACCGCCTTCTTGAAGAAGGTTTGATAGGCAATATCTCTGTCGGCAAAGACCACATCCCAACGGACGTCGACTTTCGATTGCTCGAAATTGATGACCGTGTTCTCGGGGGTATCGGTGCGCAATTTGACGACGTATGCCGCTAATGCCGCACCAATGAGCAATACGACACCGACGATACTACAAACCCTTATGATGCGGCGCATTTTTTGCGATTTGCGACGACCGATCTGCTTCGAACTCTCAATGACCTTGACAGGGGCTGCCGATCCTCCGCCCGATTGAATCGATTTGACATCGAAGACGAGCTCACCGGCTTCTTCGGGGGCAGGTTCTTCTGCCTCGGAGATTTGCGGCAACTCGGCTGGCGCTTGGATTGCCGGCGATGCGCCTTCTGTCGCATACATGCTACGCATCCCTGCATTGGGCATTTGCGGCGGGGGCTTCGGCAAATCGGCTGGCGGCATAGTCGGAACCGGTGAAGGAGCAGGTTCATCGATCAGAGGCACGGGAGCGGGCGATAGCTCGGGTTGTTCGAACAACCCCAATATATCGTCGTTTGCGGGGGCTGCCGAGGCGCGTTCTTGGTTTGGATTATGCGTTTGCGCAAAGAACACGCTTTCTGCTGCCTCGGGCATCGGGGGCACACCAGAGCCATGTGGTGCTCCAATAAGCCCCAATGGATCATCCGACAACGGCAACCCCGAATTGTCATCAAATTCATTCGATGGCGAAAACGCTCCCGTCGGAGCATCGTGCTCGAGCTTGAGCATGGGTTGATGCGCATCATCCGAGAGCTTGAGACGCGGAATATCTAAACTCGAATCTTCGGGCGACTTTTCTTGCCCATTTGGCGCAATGACCGAATTGGAATCGAACGTGCGCGGTGAAAATGCCATCGTATTATGGCGTTGCGCCGCCGGTGGAACGATCTTGGGCTTTGGCAAACCAGGGGCTGACTCTTTCGGACTCGGCAAACCCGCCACAACGGGCTTCGGACTCGGCAAACCGGGGGATGGCTCTTTCGGACTCGGTAAACCCGCCACAACGGGCTTCGGACTCGGCAAACCTGGAACCGATGCCTTTGGACTCGGCAAACCTGGAACCGATGACTTTGGACTTGGCAAACCTGGAACCGATGACTTTGGGCTTGGCAAGCCTGCGTCTTGCGACACGAGCGGCACATCTGCGGCTGATTCTGCAACATTCGTCATATCGACCGCTTTTAACGCTTCGGCCAAAAGATCATCCGAGAGCTTGAGATCAAAATCACCTATATCGATACCTTCCGACGCCGACGATGCGACGTCTTGCGAATCATCATTCAAAAAATCAAGCTCGGAATTCATTTCTCTCTCGTCTGACATAGATATACCGCTTCACCTTTTCGGCTCAAAACTGTGCGCAAAACGCACACAAATATATATCATCGCACCGTATTTCATAAATCAAAATCAGTTTTTTAACAACACCGCACACAAATGATGATAAAAGCCCACCATCAATGCCTCGATGTCCTCTACTCACTGTATTCTCGGGCATGGCGCCGATAACAACGATCAAAATGGCGCCAATTCACACGACTTATACACGGCATTGCAAACACATCGCTTCGTTTCCATGGAGTCCATATCATGCCTCGAAAACAAAGTGCTATAAACGCTCAAAACTCCACTGCGAAATCAAAAATCGCGCGTTCACGCGACCTTTTTACCGAAGATCGCCAAAGTACGCAAAACTCCCACCTACTGGGACTTGCGACAAATGCATGCACTCGCTTTGCGCCACGAACCATCGCCATAGCGGCCACCGTACTCATGGCTACGATGGCCATGTCGTGCTCGACGAAAAAAGTCGACGAAGTCGCCGCAAACACACGGCAAATGCCCGATACACAGCCAAAACATGCAGCCCAAACGCTATCGCAACTCGCACCATACATTCCCGTCGACTTCGATTGGATCGCCGTCTCTGGCTACGTTTCAGCATCCAACGCCATCGATAACTTTAGGCATTACGACGTCATCGCTCAAAAAGACATCGATTCAACGCTCTCCGATCTCGGAAAGCACTACAAACTCGATCCGTCGAACCCGAATGATTATTTTAACGACGGCATGAATCTCGGTTCTGGATTTGCCTTGGGCATGGCAAATGGGGAATTCTTCGCCATCGCCTCGATCGACGAGCGCAACCTCTTCCTCAAATGGTTCGACACGCTAACGAACGAAGAATTTGGGCGCCCATCGTATCGCCACGCCCAATACGGCGATCGTACCTATACAGCCATCGACGTACTCGATCGCGAATTTGCCTGTCTCTATGTCAGTGACGACATTGCCGTGATCGCGGCGAAACTCCCCAAAACGGAATCGAATTCTTCGGTATGTGACGCGCTCGATAGCATCTTAGACGCAGAACGACCGCATCTGAGCCACGACGACGTCGAATCGTTTTCGACAGCACTTGCACAATCGCCCATCGGCATCATTGCCCGCCCGCCATCGATCGCCGCACTGGCACCAAATGGCAAAAACATCGCCGCAAAAGTCGGCGAATACGTCGATAACGCAACGATAGGCATCGATTTGTCTAAAGACTCGGCACAAATCGACCTCACGGCGACATGGCAGCAAAAACTCATCGCAGGCGCACCTATCGGCGCCGCCATCGCAACACTCGCCATCGACGAAGCGCCAAGCCTCCACTTGACCGAGGCAGCCCCCACCGCACAAATCACGGCAAGCATCGACAGTGCCGCGCTCGAAGCCCTCGCTCTGACTTTTATCGGCGAGAGAGATCGAAAGAAGTACGACGACATCAAGGGAAAATTGACGCAGAAACTGCTCAAAATCGACGTCGCCGATCAAGTCATTCACAACATCGCGACGATTTCGGCGATCTGGTTTGGCGACGATATCAAGCGCCCTGCTATCGGCATCGCCATGAAATCACCTCAAAAATCCAATGCCTTCTTCGCAAAACTCAACATTCTCAAACGCGCCATTTCTTCCGACAAGATTTCGATAACTCTCGAAGACGGCATATTGCACGCCGCCATGGAACAATTTCATGCCGCATACGCCAAAGGCGTCATCGCCATCGCCTTCGACGACGAAACATACGCGACCGCCAAACAATTGTTCCAAAATGGCGCAACGCAAGACGGCAATGGCGCCGACAAAATGGTCGCCAATCCCCCGATCCTCGCAGGAAACATCGTTCTAAAACCTTGGCTTTCTGCTATATCGAGCGACACAACCCCCATTTTCAAAGCCATCGATATGACGTCAACACAATCCGAAAAGCAGATGACGATTTCGTTAAAATTCAAATAGGTAGAAGAATATGCATTACAAATGCTTAGCAGAAATATTTTCTTCGGTTGGCGGAGGTCCCCATGCGCGGCTTGCGCACGCCCTCGACGATATCGGCATCGCGGCTAAAGTCCATTCGCTCTTTACGCCCGAATCATATCGGAAGCACTTCAAATCGGGAGCTATCGGACGCATCGGCACGCGTTTGGCGTCGTTTGCCCTCGAACCTATCGGTGCCTTTGCTATGGCATTGAAAGCATCGTGTACGTCTTCGGCTGGGCACCCTCGTCATAAGCCCGTCGTCATTGCGACGACAAATCCCTTCTTTTTGCCGCATTTTCTCGTTGCTACGCGCCCATTGCACCGCTGCGGCGTCGTCGCGCTCATGTACGATATCTATCCCGATGCGCTCGAAGTTGCTGGGATCGATAAGCCTTGGCTATCGCGGCTCATGACTTGGGCTAACCGCCTCATGATTCGACATGCCGATGGCGTCGTACACATTGGCAAAAAACTGCGCGAAAATGCCGAAGAACGATATGGCGTCAATTCGCATACGAAGACAATTCCAACAGGTGGTAGTCAAAGCGAATTTTCTTCGCTTCACGGTGCACTTCCTCGCGATCTCGTCGACTGGATGGATGGAAGGACGATTTTTTCGTATGTCGGAAATATGGGGCGCATGCACGATGTCGAGACGTTCAAACATGCCATACCATCGTTCATCGACGGCATGACAGCCGACGAACGTCGACAAGTCGGATTTGTCTTTGCGGCATCGGGGCCAGGGATTGCCGAAATCCAATCGGCATGGCTCGACAAATACGACGACTGCATTCGCATCATCGATCCGCTTCCCGACGACGCTTGGGCAGATTTGCTCATCAAAACCGACGTTGCCCTCTCGTCGCTCACGCCCAAAGCCTACGCCACGAGCATTCCAAGCAAAGTCCAGAGTGCACTCGCGGCTCACGCCATACAACTCGCCATATCGCCCCAAAACAGCGATTTAGCCCAACTCATCATGCACGGAGACATCGAAAACGATGCCCAAACGCCGTGCGGCATCGTCGTCGAGCCTGGCGACATTGCCCAATGCGTCGACGCGCTCAAACGCCTTGCCTTCGCCGACAACGACGCCCTGCAGCAAGGCGCGAACGCCGCTGCCGAACGCATCGATTTGCCCAATTTAGCCATCCAATGGCGTGCATTCCTCGACGAAATTGCACAGGTCGCCCCCACGCCTTGGCGAACCTTGGCTTATCGCGCAACGAAGCGAACGTTCGATTTTTGCGCTGCTTTGGCAGGTCTCATCGTCGTGAGTCCAATCATGGCGGCAACCACCATCGGCGTATGGCACTACTTGGGCACGCCCATCATCTTCCGACAACAGCGCCCGGGGCTCGACGAAAAGCCCTTCGACCTATGCAAATTCAGGTCGATGAAAAATGCCCCAAACAATGCCACGATCGATGCCAAATACGACGGCGAACGCCTCACGCCATTTGGCAAAAAGATCCGATCCCTATCGATCGACGAATTGCCCACGCTCTGGAATGTGCTCAAAGGCGACATGAGCCTCGTCGGACCGCGCCCACTCCTCATGGCATACCTCGACCGATACGACGACGAACAGCGGAAACGGCAATGGGTGCGCCCTGGCGTCACAGGGCTTGCTCAAGTCAACGGCAGAAATGCCCTTTCGTGGGAAGAAAAATTCGCCTACGACACATATTATGCAGAAAATGCATCTATTTTGTTAGATCTCAAAATATTATTCAAAACCGTTGCCGTCGTACTCAAGCGAAGCGGCATAGCTCACGCCAATGACGATACGATGCCCGAATTCATGGGCACTCAACAATAGAGAGGTCAATATGCCCAACAATCTCCTCTTATCGTGTGCGGGTCGCCGCGTCGAACTCCTCCAAATATGGAAGCGGACGTTCCTAGATCTCGGCATCGATGCACAAGTCGTTGCCGCCGATGCGCAACCGTTTGCCCCCGCCTTCGTTCTAGCCGATCGGCAAGCTATCGTTCCCAAAGTCCGCGATCCCCATTTCGTCGATGCCATGTTGCGAACGTGCCAAAATAACGACGTCCGCTGGGTTATCCCGACTATCGACACCGAATTGCCCATATTGGCAAAAGCGCGTGATTCTTTTTTATCGCACGGCATTGAAATCATGGTCTCCGATGCCGAGACGATAGCGATTGCAAGCGACAAACGACGCACGCATGAATGGTTTGTCGCCAATGGCTTCCCGACGTTTCGACAAGCCGATATCGCGACGGCGCTTGCCGATCCCGATTGGGTATATCCGTGTTTTGCGAAGCCCGCTTGCGGTTCTCGTTCGATAGGTGCGCGCCGCATCGAATCGCGCGAAGCTCTGTGCCAACGCCAAGCCGAATCCGATGGCAACGACGTCGTCGAATCGCTCGGGCACGGCATCGAAGTCACTGTCGATGCATGGATTTCGCCCAAAACGGGCAAATGCACGTGCGTCGTTCCGCGTCAACGGATCGAAGTTCGCGACGGAGAAGTCGCAAAAGCCAAGACGATCGACGCGCCAGAAATCATCGAATGCGTCAGAAAAGTCGCAGAAAAGCTCCCCGGTGCTCGCGCAACGATATGCGTTCAACTCTTCTATGAACCATCGACAAAGGAAATCGCACTCATGGAAATCAATCCGCGGTTTGGCGGCGGGTATCCGCTCACAGACGCCGCAGGCGGCTATTTCACGCGATGGCTCATCGAAGACTCCCTTGGGCTACCCTCGACGACAAACGAAGACTGGATACGCAATCTCGTCATGTTGCGATACGATCAATCGTGCTATATCAAGGGGTAATGCCAAGTATATCGCGATTATGCGCGTTTGATATAACGCGCATCGCGCGTGTCGATGACGAGCATCGTATCTTGTTCGATGAAGAGCGGAACTTGGACTTCGAGCCCCGTTTCGAGCTTGGCGCGTTTCGTCGCTGCCGTCACCGTATCGCCCTTTACCGCTGGTTCGCATTCGACGACGCGCAACGTCACCGAATTGGGGATTTGCAATCCGATCGGATTGCCATCGTGCAATAAGACTTGGACGTCGTCGTTTTCGAGAATGAATTGCAATTCATAGGCAATTTCATCGCCACTCATCGTAAATTGTTCGAACGTCTCTTTGTTCATGAAAATAAAGTTTTCTTTATTTTCGTTGTACAGATATTGACACGGAACGATTTCGAAGTTCGGGACTTCGACGCGATCTTCGGCTTTGAACGTCTTTTGCAAGATTTGTTTTGTGCGAATGTTCTTTGCTTTGAGTTTGACGAGTGTCGCGCCACCGCGAGCCGACGGCGTTTGAACTGTCGTCTCGAGAACGGTAAACGGATCGCCATCGAGCAATAAGAGAGATCCTTTTTTGAGATCGATACTTGTAGGCATAATGCTCCTTCGTAGGCTGTCGCTATAGGATAAAAACGCAATCTCAAATGGCGATAGATGCGCCATTTGCGCGCCTCTATTAAATTGTGTCGCTTTGATGGGCAATGTTTTTCGATAAGGCGGCGAAAAAACGGCTACTGTCGAGCACAGTTCGCCGCCTCGTCACGTTCGGCGGCGACCGAATCCGACCACGTCAACGCGAGTGCCTTGTCGTAGTATGAGACGGCCAAACGACAATCGCCACGGTCGCGCGCCATCACGGCATAGATATATGCCGTCGTTGCATCGGGGTGAACAGTCGACGCATAGCCCCATGTATAAAACGGGCTACACTGCACGCAACAGAATAAAATTCCAAATAACAGCAATATATGAAATATTATTCGCATACGCCGCCCATAACTACTGAGACGCTTCGCGCGTTTTGCCTTGCGCACCTCGTCGCATCTGATGGCCGCGCCCGCGCATGGGCATTCTACCACCATTATCGTCGAATGTATTCATGTGGCGCATGCGCCGCGTATTGCTTTGTGACGTATCGTCGCCGTTGTCGTTTTGTTGGCGTTCGGCTGTGCCATCCCAATTGGGGGGCTCCGGTGGCGTGCCGTTGCCATCCCAGTTTGGGGGCTCTGGCGGCGTGCCATTGCCATCCCAGTTGGGCGGCTCGAAAGCATGGCGATCGTCGTTATCGTCGCCATTATTGCCGGCATTGCGCCGCCTTGGCGGTCCGTAGCCCGTGCGAACCCACGGCGGTGCCTCGCCGTTTTCGATTCGTCGTTGCATTTCTTCGCGTCGTTTCTGGCGCATCTCCGCGCGCGGCGCCGATACGCGGAATTCGCGCTCGGTAACCTGGCCATCGATAGCCGTGATACCGCTAAAGACCGTCGCATCGCCTTCTTCTCGAGCAGCTTTAATCGAGAGCGCAAACGGATCGGCGGGCAATTCATCGATGAGGAAATAGCCGTCTTCGTCGGTCATCACAGTGCGATTGTCTTTGTCGAGCGTGACCGTAGCGCGAGCCAAGTTATAGCCGCTTTCGGTCGATACGACGTGGCCGCGAATGGCGCCTCCCGACGTCATTCGAATCGTCAATTCGCGAACATCGCCGTGGTGGAGTACAAATTCGGGCGTCGATGCCGTGCGCGTATCGTCGGATTTGCGAATTTCTATGCGATAGAGACCTTCGTTGAGGTCGTCGAGCTCGATCGTCGAGGCGGCAAAACTGAGCCATGGCGTCGGCGACTCGTCGGTTGCCGACGAATCGGGGCGGAAATAGAAGCGATATTGCCCATCGGCGAGTGGGCTTCCGTCGCTATTGAGCGCATGAGCCAAGACGCGAGCAAATGGCTTGAGCCGTAGGGTCACCGTATCGCCGACGACAGCTCGCCGCGTCGTCGTCGTGAGCCTGTCGGCCGACGATGCTTCGACGAGGAATGGACCGCCTTTAATCGATTTGAGTATATGCGTGCCGTTGGAAAGCGAATCGTCGTAGACGACTTTGTTGGTCGAAATATCGGTAATTTTGATATGCGTCGAAATCGGTTCGCGCCCCGTCACATTCTGGACGTTGAGCGTCATGCCCCATGCGCGACGCAAATTCACCGACAATTCGCGATTCGTATTGCCGCCAAGGCGCAATTTATGTTGTTCGGAATAATAGCCATCGGCAGTGATGTCGACGACGATTTGCGCCATATCGAGCGGAACGAGCCTATAGGAACCATCGCTCGAAGTTTGTGCACTCACCAAAGATTTGCCAGAGAGGTTAGAAACGGCGATTTGCGCGTGCGCAATCGGTTGTTTCGAAGTCGCATCGACGACTAGACCGTAGAGCGATACGCCATCGCGCAAAGGGATATCGCCCATATCGAGCGATACGCCCGATTTGAGGATGATGTCGTCGAGTTCGACGCTTGCGAAGCCGTCGGCAGAAATGCCAATCGTCGTAATGCCAGCATGAGCGGCGTCGATCGAGAAATAGCCATTTTTATCGGCGACGACGCGTCGATATTCGTAGGGCCCAGCGCCCGAGGCATCGCGTTTATAGCGCACATCGACAGTTGCCGCGATGCCAGCTTGCCCAGCGACGACGCGCCCATGGACTTTGGCAGGCGGCCAAAGCCGCAACTTTGCATTGACGAATTGCGTGCCATCGTCGATGGCAATCTCGCGCCCAGTGTCATCTTTACCGCGCGATAAATAGCCATCGAGCGAGCCAACTATCGTATATTGACCGTCGTCAAGGGCGAGTTCAAAGCGACCTGCGCTATCGCTTTTGACCGATTCGACGACTTTGCCATCGGTCGGCGAGAGCGCCGATACGGTTGCATTGGGCAAGGGCTGTTCGGTCAAGCCATTGACGATAATTCCCTTAAAGCCGCCTATTGTCGATTCGGATTCGAAGAATTCGGGTGTTTCGCGAAGAAAATAACCCGTCGCCGCCACTGCGCCGCCGATACCTAGAACCGACGCTATGATGATGCCTGTTTTGAAGCGCATGATACGAACCTTACGGGATGAGATACGCGACGATAGATTGGGAACAACGCGCGAGAACACACGCGGCACTTATGCGTCATTATCGATGAAAAACGCAACTTATATTGTATGGGGTATTCATGCGATATGGCGCTTTTTTAGGTTGAATACCGAATGCAAATAGCCCTAAATATGTGGGTCTTAGACTTGAGTGTAACCCCTTTGCGCCAGATGGAGAAGGTCTTATGGGACATCATGCAATTGTCATCGCTTGTCGCGACAGTAGCGACGGAAACCGCATTCGCACGGCATTGGGCGAGGCGTCGATTCCGGTCATTTGCAAATCGGCGCCAATTTTGGCGCAAGCCGAGGCAGTGCCCAATGCGTATATCGTCGCCACGCCGCTGACGCTCGACGAAAACTGCATCGATTTGCTCACGAAGTTGGCTGTACTCCAGCCCATGTATTCGGTCATCTATGCCGATCAATGCAACGATGCACTCAACATTTTGCGCATGTATGGATGCGGTGCGGCTGCCGTTTTGGGGCGCGACGAACTCGACTTATTGCCCGCTTTGATGGATCCGGCACGAGATGTCGTCGATAACCTCGTCATGCCGCCGTTTTTCATCGACGACGACGTGTCGAATCTCAAAGAACCGCCGATGAATTCGGCGCAGACGCTCCACGTCACGTTTTTGGGAGCTCAAGCGATGATGTCGTTTTCGAATGCCGTGCTCAATATCGAGGCTTCATCGCTGATATCGTTTGCATGCAAGGCGCCACAGAATGCTTGGGCGCAAGAACAGTTGCAAAAGACGCTCGCCATGAGCACGGGCTGGGGCTACCAATCGCGCCCGACGATTACGCCTGGTTCGGTGACGTTGTGCAAGAATAATGCATCGCTATCGGCGCTCGAGCCGACGGGGCAACATTTCGTCGTCTGCCATGGATTTATGTGCGACGAAGAGCGAGCATTTCTCGAACGATTGCCGCGAACGGTGCGTATCTTTATCGCTTCGAATCAGGGCTATGTCGAGCAAACGTCGGAGAATGCGACGTCGATTATCGACCCCGAGCGTTTGTGGGATATCTTTATTTCGGCGCTCTATAACGCATAATTGAGGTGCACCGCGAAAGCGCGGCGTATGCGCGCAACGCAGTGAGCACATAGACGCGCCGTTGCGCGTATTGCCTATGGCAATAGCGCAACCTCCAAAAAAGCGCGGCGTATGCGCGCAACGCAGTGAGCACATAGACGCGCCGTTGCGCGTA
>ERZ1034719.403-NODE-403-length-26537-cov-4.654784_pt1 | contig 26537 bp, 20 predicted proteins | sample MGYA00520703_ERZ1034719 | MGnify/ENA primary metagenome ERZ1034719 (study PRJEB33766, sample SAMN09781716) | gut metagenome | biome: gut microbiome | host: Homo sapiens | place: Madagascar | study: EMG produced TPA metagenomics assembly of the PRJNA485056 data set...
AAGCATCACCACGGGCGGTGAAAGTAAAGAGATATCTCGAATCGTAGTTATAGTTCAGACGTCCGAAGAATGAGATCAGATAATACTCCTTGGCATTGACCGGAGCGATATGGTACTCGGTCTCCCTGTCATTGTTGTAGTACTGGGAGTTCTCGTACTTGATGTAGTTGTGCTGCCAGGAATAACCTGCCATCGCATTGAAATTGTGCTTTCCCCAAGTCTCGTTGTAGTCGAGGTAGGCCTCCAGAAGCATGTTCTTGTTGAAGTTCTGATACTTCTCATAGAGGTCAGGAGCGCTGGTGAGTGAACCGCGGGTACCGACTTTATTGTATTTGGTACCGTTGGTCCTGGCGATGTCCATACCCAAGTTCAAGTTTGCCCTCAACGCCTCAAGTCCATGAACCTTGTAGTCGATCTGCAAGTTGCCTACACCACGATAAGTGTGACCGTAGTTCACATAGTCATAAACGGAAGAAAGAGGGTTGGCGGCAGCCATCGTATTAGGCACGCCTGCACTGATCCAGTTCCAGTAACCGTTGGAGATGACAGATTTGTCAATGTTGCCGTCAGCATCCGTGAAATAGATCGGCTTGGTAGGGTCGAATGAAAGAGCGCTCTCCACAGGGTTGTTCGCCCAGTTTGTATGCTGGTATACGCCCTTAGCATTGAAATTGATTGACAGATGCTCGTCGAAGAATTTAGGAGAAAGGCTTACGTCGATGTTGCCTCTCTGGTTGTCACCGACTTTGATGGTAGCCTGGTCGAGGTTGTAGCCCATGCTGACACGGAACGGAACTACCCCCCCCGAGTAAAGGCTGATGTTGTGGTCGGTATTTATGCCGATACGGTAAATCTGTTTCTGCCAGTCAGTGTCGTACATTGTACCGTCCACTCCGAGGAGGCCGGCAGCTTCAGGACGATATTCCTGGATATAGTTCGTGAACTGCTCGCCGTTCATCATCTTGATGACATCCTTGTTCTGCTTCGCAGAGACACTGCCGCTGTAACTTACATGGATTCCTTTGCCTGAGCCTTTCTTGGTGGTGATGATGATCACACCGTTGGAAGCGCGGGAACCGTAAATTGCTGTAGCAGAAGCATCCTTGAGGACAGAGTAAGACTCAATGTCGTTAGGATTGACGGTAGCGAGAGGGTCGCCCATACCTGCGCCGCCGTCCTTGGTAACAGGAACACCGTCAATGACGATAAGAGGGTCATTTGACGCTGTAAGTGACGCAGCACCACGGATTCTGATGGTAGAAGAAGCTCCCGGCTGACCGTTTGCAGGAGTGATGTTCAATCCGGAAACCTTACCGAGAAGCATGGAGCTAGGTGAGGTAACCGCACCGCGGTTCACTTCTTCTGCATTGATGGCGGCAACGGAACCGGTCATATCGCTTTTCTTGACCGAGCCGTAACCGATGACAACTACATCGTCAAGATACATTGAATCTTCTTCAATGATGACTTTGGCAGGATTGGTCTTGGCTACAAATGTCACGGTCTTGTATCCGATACAGCTGACTTCCACGACAGCGTCGGCTGAAGACACTTTCAAGGTGTACCGGCCGTCGATATCGGTAGACATGCCATTGGTGGTACCTTTCTCCAGGACGGTCGCGCCGATTACAGGCTGGCCGGTCCGGTCGATGACGGTACCCTTTATCTCATATCCGTTCTGGGCGGACATGTCCGGAATGACTAGGAAGAGTCCTATCAGTCCTACTATAAAAGATAAAAATCTGTTCATAGGGTCCTTATTGTCATTAGTTTGTTAATATTGTATTGTATTTCGTGTCAATCTTCTTTCACAAATGCCACTGAAACAGCCGCGAGCAGCATGAAGACACATGCAAGCGCCAGCATCATGACGGCATTCGAGCCGAAACAGTACTTTACAATAACTCCACCCGTAAGTCCGATGACAATCTGCGGTATAGTAATCGTAAAGTTAAAAATTCCCATGTAAACTCCCATGCGTTTAGGGTCTACCGCCCTGGAAAGGATGGCGTACGGCATGGCGAGGATGCCTGCCCAGGCGATACCGATGCACAGCATAGGAAGCATGAGCGCATATTTGTCTTTAAGAAGCACAAGCCCGGCGAAACCGACGGCACCGAAAAGCAGACAGGATGCATAGATGGGCTTGTTGCCGAACCTGGAGGCCAGTTTAGTCATGAAAAGCGCCGCGATACATGCAGGAATCGGATATACGCCATTCAGCACGCCTACCCAAGTCTGAGTCGCGCCTTCCGAAAGAAGCACTCCCCCCTCAGTCACGGAACCTGTGATGGCAGGCTTCAGATATGTCCACATGATGAACAATGCCGCCCAGGAGAAGAACTGGGTGATGCCCAGACGTATCATTGCCGAAGGGGTATTGCGGAGCAATGTCATGAAACCGGTCTTCTCTGCCGGTCCTTCCTCCTGTGCCAATCCATTGTATTCGGCGAATTCCTTAGGAGGATATTCCTTGGTTTTGAATGCGGTGACCAATACGGTAGCAAGCAGGATGGCTCCACCTATATAATATGACCACGCGATGTGAGACGAAACCTGTCCCGGGACAGCCTCGTCACTCACTCCGAACAAAGTCATGACAAGCGGCAACACGGCACCGACAACAGCACCGATATTGATGAGAAATGTCTGTACCACATAGCCTTCCGTCTTCTGCGAATCGTCCAGCATGTCAGCCACGAGCGCCCTGAAAGGCTGCATCGTGACATTGAAGGAGAGGTCCATGAAGAGGAGGATGAACGCGCCCATCGCGAGCGGTGCCAATGCCAGAAGAGTCGGGCAGTTAGGCATCAGCATCAATGCTATTGTCGAAACCAATGCTCCCCCGAGTATATACGGGATGCGTCTGCCGAATCTGGTCCAGGTACCATCAGAGAACATGCCGACGATAGGCTGGATGACCATGCCTGCCAACGGGGCAGCGAGCCAGAAATAGCTCAGATGACTTACATCGGCGCCAAGTGACTCGAAGATGGTGGACGTATTGGAATTCTGCAGAGAGTATCCTATCTGGACACCCAGGAACCCGAAGCTGAGGTTCCATATCTGCCAAAAAGATAATTTCGGTTTTTTGCTCATTGGTTTCCGTGTTATATCTTGTCCGTGCGGTTGCGGAATTGTCCGTAATCATTGTTATAAAACGTTTGCAAAATTATTGATTAAATATTCATATTTATTATGGAAACTGACGGACGGGCGGAATTGGCGGACGGACGGGAAAAATCAACCGACGAATAAAAACGATTTTTTCCTAATCCGGTCATTTTTTCATACCTTTACGACAATATGAGAAAACGAATCATGAAGCCGTCAGGCATTGTACACATATTCGCGGCACTTCATGCGGCGGTCACGATAGTCTGCTTCGAAGCGGGCATAAGCGATGAATTGTTACTCACCATCCTCACGATGGCGATGATAGTCTTGGTCTGTCTCAAGAAGAACCTGAACCTGGAATTCACCGCCGGAATAGTCATTGTCATAAACGTGACGGGTTACCTGCTCGGCACCGCCGGCGCGAATCTGATAGGCATGTTTTTCCGCACGGATTGGGTCGTCCACGCATGTTCCACGGCATTCACGACGGAATTGCTGGGCTGGGGAACCATATTGGTCGGCAACATTCTCAGGCGGCTGCACCTGTTATCCGGCACCACGCGCATGCCCCGCATGAGATGGCTGATAGCCGTAGTCTGCACCATCTTTCTTTTCAGGCTTGCCATCATCGCGTTCAGCGACATGAACATCATCTCGGACGGCGGATTGTACAGGAACATGATCAAGCTGCTGTACAACATCCCTGTCTGCATCATTCTGCTTTGCCTTAATATATTATATGTAAGGTTCGCCAGGATGCGGCTGTCCGGAAAGCCCTCATACGCCCGTTGGTCCGCACTCATATGCTTCCATATCCTGGCCATACTCGGTTCCACTCTTGCGGTCAGCTGCGGCATCCCGTTCTCGATACATCCGCTTCCGTCATTCCATAACATAGCCGAGACTGCCGTTGTGGTCTTCATCGCGGAAATGCTGTTCTACGCATTGACATATATGGCTGATTATGTATGGGTTACGCATCAGGACGTGAAGGCGGAGAAGATGAAACGCCACAAGGCGCAGTTCGAATACCTGAAGCTGAAGCAGCAGGTGAATCCGCATTTCCTGTTCAATTCATTGAACATCCTGGACTGTCTCATCTGCGAAAACAAGAACGAGGACGCGAGCACTTTCGTACACAAACTGGCCGGCGTCTACAGATACATGCTGAAAAACGGCGTGCTGGAGCTAATCAACCTGCGCGACGAACTGGCATTCACCGGAATGTATGCCGACCTGCTGAAAGTCCGCTTCTCCTCCGGGTTCGAGGTCAATGCCGATGTCCCTGAGGAGTTCATGTCGTGCCGCGTCGTGCCATGTTCCATCCAGATGCTCCTGGAAAATGCCATGAAGCACAACCGCGTATCGCAAGAGAACCCGCTTCTGATAACCATAAGCGTACACGACGGCATGATAGTCGTCACGAACAACAAGTCACCTAAGATGACGGCGTCGGAAGAGTCCACGAAAGTCGGACTCAACTACATACGCCAGCAATATATCGACCTGTCAGGCAAGGACATAGAGGTAAACGACAACGGAGATACATACTCCGTATCGCTGCCTCTCCTGCCGGCCCCGAAAACCACATGAAGATATGACAATGAAAGTTTTGATAGTAGAAGACGAGCCGATGGCACAGGCCAATCTGAGCCGCACATTGCAGAAATATTACCCTGACCTGGAAATTGTCGGCATGACAAGTTCCGTCAGCGGCACTGTCGAATGGCTGAAATCCCACAATCCGGATATCATTTTCATGGATGTGGAGCTTTCCGACGGCGACTGCTTCAGCATCTTCCGTCAGATAAACGTGGACGCCAAGATAGTGATGACCACGGCGTATGACAGCTATGCCGTGAAAGCATTCGAAGTCAATAGTGTAGACTATCTTCTGAAGCCGATTGAAAAAGAAGACCTGGACAGGGCCGTGCAGCGCTGCCGCAATTCCTCCAGCGTCACCGACATGTCCGCGCTCCTCTCGTCACTCGCAGGAAACCAGCACCAGACCGGCTACCGCCAGAAATTCATGGTCCGCCTGAACGACAAGATTCTCCCTGTTTCCGTCAATGACATCGCATACTTCCTTTCAGAAGACAAGGTCACATGGATGTTCACCTCCGACGGTTCCAAATACGTCATGGACCAGTCCCTGGACATCCTGTCCTCACAGCTGGACCCCTCACGTTTCTTCAGAATCTCCCGCGGCTGCATAATTTCCTCATCAGCAGTCCAGAGCATAATAAAACTGCAAGGCGGCAGACTACGCATCAACGCCAAGCCGCAATGCAATTTCGAAATCCTGGTCAGCCGTTCCCGCTCCGATGATTTCCTCCAGTGGATGGAGAACACTTCGTGCTGAGAGTCAGCTGTTCATCTCGGAAAAAACGCCTTTCATCCGAAAATCCGGACATGTCATTTTCGGATATTGTCAATTGTATGTAATTTTACGGTCAGAAAACCACAAAACCAAACGACATGACACGAAAATTCAAAATCACATATCTGACTTCCTGGGGAGAGGAAATCAAATTCGTATTCGGCGAGGAAAAAGCTGACATGCAATACCTTCCAGGCGGTGTCTGGGAAATCGACATTGACGGCAGCAAGATAAAGGCCGGAACGGAATATCATTATGAATGCTGGAAGGACGGCAGACGGCTCCGCCGCGAATGGAGGGACCATGTCGTGCCTGCAGGAAAAACAGGAACTGTGGAGGTCAATGACCGATGGGCCGACACGCCGGCAGATGCGCCGTTCTACACCTCGGCATTCGCCGACAAGGTGTTCAGCATCAATCAAGACGACGCCAAGTTCAGGGTCAATGCTGATGTGACTCCGCAGGAGATGTACCGCAGCGGATGGAAATGCGCGGGTACGGCGGTCCCTGTCTTTTCATTGAGGACAGAAGACAGTTTCGGTATCGGCGACTTCCATGACCTGAAGAAGCTTGCGGACTGGGTTGCGGCTACCGGACAGCGTGTAATCCAGCTGCTTCCTGTCAATGACACCACCATGACGGGTACATGGAAAGATTCATATCCATACAGTGCCAATTCCATATATGCATTGCACCCGCAGTTCGTGTATCTTCCGGACGCAGGTGTACGCAGGGATGCCAAATACAAGGCATTGAAAGCTGAGCTTGAAGCACTTGCGGAGATTGACTACGAAAGAGTGAACCAGGAGAAAGACAGGCTGATGCGCAAGGCTTTCGCTTCCACATGGGAGAAGGTCAGCGGCTCGTCCGAATATAAGGAATTCCTGAAGGACAATGCCGGATGGCTGGATGCCTACTGCGCTTTCAGAATCCTGCTGCACAAGACCGGGACCGGAGATTCCACCAAATGGGGCAAATACGCCACATACAGTGCCAAGAAAGCAGCTGCAGTATTGGCAGAAAACAGAGAAGAAGCTGATTATCAGTCATTCGTACAGTTCCATCTGCACAAGCAGCTGGTGGAGGCCAGGGATTATGCGAGGAAACGCGGCGTCGCTTTCAAGGGTGACCTCCCTATCGGTGTCAGCAGGACCAGCGTGGACGCATGGCAGAACCCGTCACAGTTCAACATGAATTCACAGGCGGGCGCACCACCTGATGCATTCTCCGCCGACGGCCAGATGTGGGGATTCCCTACCTATAACTGGGACAAGATGGAGGAGGATAATTTCGCATGGTGGAAAGCCAGGCTGAAGAACATGGAGCAGTACTTCGACTTCTTCCGCATTGACCATATACTCGGATTTTTCAGGATTTGGGAGATTCCGGCGAATGCGAAGAGCGGTCTGCTGGGACATTTCTTCCCGGCGCTGCCGTATAGCGCCAAAGAATTGGCTGACAATGGTTTCGATATCAATTCCGGATGGTATACCTCCGATGGTGTGGACACGCTTTTCCTGGAAGATCCGCGCAAGCCCGGGTATTGGCATCCGCGCATAGCCGGACAGGACACGGAGCATTACCGCTGCCTTCCGGACTGGCAGAAAAATGCGTTCAACAGGTTGCATGATGATTTCTTCTATAGAAGGCACAATGCTTTCTGGCGCGATTCCGCACTCCGCAAGCTGCCTGACCTTCTCGCATGCACACGTATGCTGACATGCGGCGAAGACCTGGGCATGATTCCGGATTGCGTTCCTGACGTGATGAAGGAACTGCGCATACTTTCATTGGAAATCCAGCGTATGCCGAAAGACCCCCACAGTGAATTTGCCGACACATGGCACTATCCATATCTCTCAGTATGTGCGACTTCCACACACGACATGAGTCCGCTCAGAGCATGGTGGAGAGAGGACCGCGGTGTGACGCAGCGTTTCTGGAACCAGGTTCTGGGAAGACAGGGCGAGGCTCCTGCCGACTGCACTCCGGATATTTCCCGCAGCATAATCATGATGCATCTCCAGTCAGCGTCAATGCTGGCAATCCTGCCGCTTCAGGATTATCTCTCGCTCAAGCCTGAGCTCTGCCAGGCAGATCCCGAAAAGGAGAGGATCAATATCCCTGCGATTTCGCCGTTCTACTGGAGGTACAGGATGAAGCCGACGCTGGAATCGCTTATTAATGATGATATTACGGAGTACATACATGGGCTTGTACGCGAGTGCGGGAGGAAGTAGGGATATCGGGGTAGGAAGTAGGAAATATGGAATATCTGTCAAAGGAACGTTACGACGAAATTGTCGCGGAAATAAATTTTCTCATAAATGAAGAGTATCCTCGCATCAAGGATGCTCTGGCGGAGGCTCGTGCGCAGGGCGATTTGAGCGAAAACTTCGAATATCGCGCTGCAAGACGTGCCCAGGCGAAGGCCATCAGCAGGATCCGTTTTCTGCAGAAGGTGCTGGATTACTCAAGAATCATCGACACGAAAGCATTGCCGAAAGACAGGATTTCACTGCTCAGCAAAGTGGAATTCACGAATCTCGCGACGAATGTCAGAATGACCTACACTGTCGTGAGTCCCCACGAAATGGACCTCCAGAACGGCAAGATTTCGTGCAAATCGCCGATAGGCATGGCGCTGATGGGCAAGAAGCTAGGGGAAATCGCAGAGGTCAATGCCCCGTCAGGTACCTTCCAGGTGAGGATAGAGAAAATAACAATCGAATAAAACATGAGACTAGTAATACAGAGGGTCAAGGAAGCGTCGGTAAGCATTGGCGGAGAAGTGGTAAGCAGCATCGGGAAGGGACTTTTCATACTGGTGGGCGTAGAAAACGGTGATACAGAAGCAGATATGGAATGGCTGGTCCAGAAGACCGTAGGCATGCGAATCTTCGATGACGAGAACGGGGTGATGAACCTCAACGTGACAAGCGTGGACGGCGCATTGCTGGCCGTGTCACAATTCACGCTCACCGCCTCCACCAAAAAGGGCAACAGGCCCTCATACATACGTGCTGCCGGCCACGACCTGGCAGTTCCCCTATACGAAAAATACTGTGCCAGACTGGCAGAAATCGCCGGCCGCCCCGTCCAGAAAGGTGTTTTCGGCGCCGACATGCAATGCGCCCTGATCAATGACGGCCCTGTCACCATCATCATAGATTCTAAAATCAAGGAGTAACGCAGTAAGCCTCTTCAAGTTTACACCGGCGGGACGCAGCCAAAAAACTGAACGAGTTGGCAGGCCACCAAAGTCACGGACTTCACTCTTATCAACTGATTACCAGTTAGTTACAGCATTCCACTCGGCCAACCGAGCATGCCAAGTCCCATGTTTTTTCATGGGACCTGGCATGGATAAATTTTCACAAAGTACAGTTAATCAATCAGTTAGAGAAATCATAGCCTGCCAACTTGTTCAATTTAAAGTACTACCATCTATGGTTTCCGAATTATAATCAGGACTATTTGGCGCCGCCTATTTTGCAAAAACGAAAAATTATTATATTTGCGAACTAAAAAGATGTTTTGAGAAACTTGCCTATAGTTTGGAAATTTTTCAGGAGATTTCTAAACCATATGGGGCGGGTTGTGTCTAAACCGGGATGATTGTTTAGAACAGTTAAGTGAAAAAGGCAGAGATATACATTGTGGTCACATTGGCCATGTTTTTCTCTACGCGCGTTCTTTTGGCCCAAAATGACGGGTCAGGGCGTTCGGGCTCTGGCGTAACCGCGAAAGCCTCTGACCGAATCACGGGCATCGACCGCTGGAGCTTCAGGGTCAATGCATTGGAACTGCTCTGCACCGTACCTAACTTCAATGTGGAATTCGACGTTTCTTCATCACCTTACAACCGCTGGTCGCTGGGACTCACTGCCAAATACAATTGGGACACATGGCACAGCGTACCGCCGACATTGGTCTTCAACATGTTCGAAATACGCCCGGAATTCCGTAAATGGTTCAGGATGAAGCCGAAAGAAGGAAATGCAAAGCCGACTAAAGAGAAGGCATTCTTCCTGGGAGGCTACGCAAGCGGCGGCACATACTCCATCAAACCGGGCAAATATGGCATCCAGGGACCGCTTTTCGGAGCAGGAGCATTGTTCGGATATGACTTTCCGCTATATACATACAGGCATTTCGCCATTGACTTCGAACTCGGCGTGGCTGCCGGACTCGCTGTGACATCCTACGACGGATACACGATGAACCGCAGCAATACGGACTACATCGAAGCGCCGGGCAAATCCAAGGGATGGCATCTGTGCCCGTTCCCTGTACTCTCGGAGGTCAAGGCTTGCTTCGTATTCAGGACATTGTCCATCAAGGAGAAATACAAGAAAGTCGACTCGCAGAAACTGATTCTGAAGCAGGAGGCGGAAGAGGCCAAGAGGCTTGCAGCCGAGCAGAAGGCTGAAAAGATAGCAGAAAGGAAAGCGGCGAAGAAGAAAGCGAAGAAGAAAGTAGAAGGGAAGGTAGAAGGGAAGGTAGAAGGGAAGGTAGAAGGGAAAGCCGAAAAAGAAAAGGAGGTAGCCGGATGAAACGAATTATGACAGACCTCATTGCGGCAATGCTCTTTTTCATCGCAATGACGATGCAATCCTGCGTCAGACTGGATTTGAAAACCGCTGACGACACCTCGGATGAAGCCGAGATCGGATTTGACATTGCCTGGGACAAGGTTACAGATACGGCACTCCCCGATTCGGTATACATCGCGATGAACAAGGTCTCGGACATCCTTAAATATTCTTACGAAACGGACTCCAAAGGGGCATTCCTGCCTTACACCATAGAAAAGAAAGACACTGTGGTCACCCACCGCGAATATGCAGAATACGGTCACTATGTAATGCTGGCATATCATTGTGACAAAGACAATTACACACTTTCAGGAGCACAGCGCTTCATGAAGGACAAGACCATTTCAGTGAGAGATTTCAAGGCGACGGTGAAAGACTTGCCGGAAGAAGAACTGACAGCCATGAGGGGCGATTCGAAAATTGACTTCAACTCGGCTTACCGTTTCATACGCACGCCAGGGCCAGTCTGGGCAGCCTCACGTAAGGGCGATGTTTCCGACACGAGGGAAAACACATTCCGCTTCTTCATGGAGCCGCTGCAGCAGAAACTCACATTTGCAGTAAAGCTGGTGCCGGAAAACGGAGTCAGCATCATATCCGTAACTGCCGAACTGTCAGGCGTTCCGGCGACTTTCTCGCTTCTAACGGGAGAAGTGGAGGAAAATGATTTGGCAAGAGTCATCTTCGCATTGAAAAAATCCTCCTATGGTTACGAAGGCACGACAGCGGTTCCGGGAATCCTTCCGTCAGCGAACAGCAGCCTGCGCACCGGTCCGGGAATCCTTAGACTGAACATCACAGCCAGGAAAGATGGCGTAACCAAGGTATTGTACCCCGCAATCAATATTGGAAACAAGATAACTTCCGCGGCACTGATGGAATCCGTGCCCGGGTCGGACGGACGGCGCATTGCCAAAAAAGAAGCCCGGCTGGAATTGTCAGAAGCATTGACAATAGGCGCAGACAGTTTCAGCAGCGAAGGCGGGAACGACGGCGTAAAAGATTGGTTTGACAGCGGTTACATTGACATTGAAGTATAAAAAGTGAAAAAGACACGGCTCATATCCGCATTTTTGGTAATTTTCGCATCCTGCCAGAACTCCTGGCGAGGTGTGACGGACGGCGATTTCGACGATTTCGGCGGCGGGGATCCCGTGCCTGTCCTGGTCGGCGTCGGCAATTCGGGCCTGTCATATACCAGGGGCAGCGGGGCGGTGGATGATGCCGACGGCAGGCAATGGGCCGATGTCAATATATATGTGTATGCTTTCAACCGCGACGGTTCATCATTCGCAAGCACCGCTGTTTCCGGAAACGGCTGTCTGATAGACGCTTCCGTGGACAATTCCAGATGGACGGCCGGAAGGAAGGCCTATTATGACGGTTCCGACGGCTACCTGACATGGGCGGATTCGGACAAGGAAGTGTATTATCCGAATGGCCGCGAAATCTATGATTTCTATGCGTATTACATTGATAATCTGAACATTCCTCAGACAGCCGTACAACGCAGCAAGGACAAGATAACATTGCCGGTCACGATAGACGGAAGCATGGACCTGATGACCGGAAAGGCGCCGCTGAAGGACGACGTCTTCAAGGGGACATTGTATTCCGAAACGGAAAAATCACTCATACGGAAATACGCATTCAGTTCATATACAGCCAGAAGGAACATCAATCCGCGGCTGGAATTCGTCCACCATCTGACACGACTGAGATTCGAGATATACCCGGCTTCCGACGGCTCCAACACCGTAATGGTGAATTCCATAACAGTAAAATCCAAGACATCCGGGACATTCACGGTCGTGAGCCGCGACGAATCGAAACTAGGTGTGGACTTCTCATCTGACAAGAATTACAGAGAACTCAGCCTAAGGGAACGGGACGGCAGTGCATTGAAACAGGATACGTATCATACTGATTATCATGGAGATTTTACGGACGTGCTTTACGGACGGCCTCATGTCCAGGTCGGCGGGTCACTGCTGGTGGCGCCTGACACGGAATATGAAGTGAACATGGAAATGAAAGAAGTGAAGGGGCAGACATACCATACCAAGTCCTCCTTCACCATCCGCTCGGCATCCGGATTCCAGGCAGGAAGCCAATATGTGGTGAGACTTTCGATTTACGGAATGATGGACATCAGACCGAATGTGGAAGTCGAGCCATGGGGCACGGGAGGAAGCATAATATTGGACGAAGAAGATAAATTGAAATAATATAACAACTTTAAAATCAAACGTTTATGAAAAAGTATCAATTATTCGCGGCTGCTGCCATCGTAGCGTTGGCATCCTGCACGAAAAACGGACAGACCACTCCTCCGGAAATTACGGATCCGCTTGAAGACGGGAATCCTGTCCCGGTACTCTTCTCTGCAGCATCACCGAAACTCCAGGTGAAATCCGTGGGCGCAGTAGACAAGGCCTGGAACAGCCAGGAACTGAAAATCTACGGCTATGACAGGACCGTCACCGATTTCACCCAGGCTGCATTCATTGACAATGTAAGCGCTACCGCACCGGCTGACGGCAACAAGGGAGCAATCGCAGTCCTCAATCCGGCTTACGACAATGAGCCGTTCTACTATGTTACCGGAAAGAATTACGATTTCTACGGATATCACATTGACGATGCCGCAACCGGAGAGCCTGTAAAGACTGCCGCTTCCGTAGCAGTTCCATTCGAAATCAATGGTTCACAGGACCTTATGCTTGCAAAAGCTGACCAGAAAACTGACATTGACGCAGCCGGCAAGACTGACGAGGTAAGCGTGGACAAGGCATACAGCGCATTCGCCGCACGTCGCGGTGTACAGCCTAACCTCCTGTTCAAACACCAGCTTGCAAGATTCACTTTCGAAATCGTGGCAGGTTCAGAAGCAGGCAGCAACATCTTTGTTACAGGCATCGGAGTAGAATCCAAATTCAAGGGCAATCTCACCGTGGTGGGCGCAAATACCGGCATTACTGATGTCGTTGAAGAGACAGCAAGACTCGCTCTCCAGGAAAAAGGCGGCAACGGCATCCAGGCTCTCACAGAGGTGAAACCTGACGCTTACGCAGCAGGAAAGACCAACTACAAAGCTATCGGTGAGAGTGTTATGGTAATCCCTGGCGAGGAGAGCTACAAGATTTATGTAAGCACCCGTCAGGATGGCGTGAACACAGAGATTGACCCGCAGGAATGGACCTTGAACATTGCCAATATCGAAAACGCTCCGGAGGGCGCGACCAAATTCGAGGCAGGCTATTCTTACAAGATCAAGATTGTCATCTACGGTCTCGAAGAGGTCAAGATTACTGCTGAACTTGAGGATTGGAAAGATGGCGGTTCTACCACTATCGATCCAGATTTGTAGTAATTAATTATGAGAAAATACATTTATACAATAGCATTGGCGGTGATCGCTTTAGCGGGCTGCGGCAAGCAAGGTCCTGAGGACGAGAACGCATGGATTCATGACGAAAGCCGTCAGGTTCCCGTGCTTTTCGGCTCCGCGACCAACATTGACGCCACCACCAAAGCCATACAGAACGGACTCGTCACCGGAAGCGTGATGAACACCCTCGACGTGGGCGTAGTCGGTGTGGCCGAAAAGCAGAGCGACGCGACTCCTGTCACATGGAGCACCGACCTCGACGGTTCCATACTCATTGACAATCTGGGAGTCACGACCACTTCCACAGGAGCGGTGATCTTCTCGCCGAAGATTTACTACCCGTTCGGAAACAAGTACGCATACTCGTTCTACAGCTACTATCCGTACAAGAATTCCGATGGGCAGACGGCCACTGTCAATGACGGTGCATACCGCCTCACCTACAAGCTCGGCAATACGGACATCCTCTGGGCAAGTTCCGTAGCTGAGGACTACAATGGCTTAACAGGCTACAACGCAGCTTATTGCCGCGCCGTAAAACTCGACGGCGTCGATTCCCAATACTATCCGAAGCTCCAGTACCGCCATCTCCTGACGGCGCTCGTGTTCCGCATAGTGGGAAAGGACAATGATATCGAGAATTATGATGTAAAGGTAACCGGAATGCAGATTACCAACACGTCTTCCACGGCGTCACTTTGTATCGCGGACAGCAAGGGAGAGCAGTCAGGTGTGCTTACCGGCAGTGAAGATGGCGGAAGCATCGGTTTCACAGACCTCGACGTGGCTCCTACAACCAAGGAATCAGACCTCTGCACTATCTTGGCGATGCCGGCAAGGAATTACACGTCAGCCATCACGCTCACTGTAGACGGCGCCAACAAGAGCACTGTCGAAATTCCGCTCGGAAGCACTGACGGCCGCACGAAATACGATGCCGGCTACATCTACTATTTCACTGTAACAATCAACAATCCGCAGGAAATCACCATCGTGGAGACAGGACTGACGGAATGGATACCCGGAACCAATCCTACCCCGGGCAAAGAAATCTGACATTGGGACAGTTGAAAAAATATCTGATAGCATCCGCCGTGTTGCTCGGAGTCATGATAGGCTTCGGGCAACGCGCTGATGCACAACAAATTGCCATACGTTCCAATGCATTGAACGAAATCCTGCTGACTCCTGACCTGGGGTTGGAAATGGTGACCGGCGAGCACAGTTCGCTGTCGCTAGATGTCTTCGGGCATTGGAAACCTTATGGCATTGACTCGAAACTTATTGCGGCGCAGCCTCAATTCAGGTGGTGGCTGGGCGGCAGGCCTCTCGTGAGGGAATTTCTGGGCATTGCGGGATTGTTCACCAAGTATGACATGACCATCGGCGACCGGAGCTACAAGGGCATTGCCGGAGGCGTAGGTCTGACCGGCGGGTACGTGCTTTCGCTGGGACAGCGCTGGGGGCTGGAGTTTTCGGGCGGCCTCGGAGTGGTCGGATTCGGACAGCGACGCGCCAGCCGTTACGACGATTTCGGTGACCTGGACGGCGACACCCACAACTCGAAAGGCTATAAGCTGATGCCGATGAATCTCGGCGTAACTTTCATATACATAATAAGATAGATGAGACAATGCCTGACCATATTACTGCTGGCACTCCAGATTTTTGCGCTGCCGCTCGGGGCGCAGGAGATGAAGCGTGTCACCGGGCATATAGTCGACAAGACCACGGGGAAGCCGATTGACCTGAAACAGGTGTCGGTGAGTGTCTATGGATTCAATACCGTCGCGCAGGCGGAGGATGTGAAGAAGCAGATGGACGGCGATGAAAACACGTTTGTGGCCCCTGACGCACAGGCATTTCCCGACGACAACGGCTATTACGAAATCACCATTCCGGAGACCGGAGCGCTGATTTTCAAGGCTGACATGAAGCCGGCCGTGCTGGAGAAAGTGAACTACCGACTCGAAATCAATGTGAAAATCGAGATGGGCAACTACATCCGCACCAGTACGATAACCGCGGTGCGCGACCAGGTCGGAGTGCTTGACCCTCAAGGAGATATCGAGGGCAACTGGCTGAAGGCGAGAAGTACCATCGCCCTGCCGGAAAACAGCGGCAAGACCAATGCAAGGATGATCGTCCAGCCGATATTGATAGACGGTGTGACCAAGGACACCTTGCGCTACCTGAAGCCGACCGTCATGGACGGCCAGGAATATCGCGTCACCCAGCTGCGCAGGATGAATTACAATGCTGACAATGACCCGCTCAACAGATGGCTTTCACCTGACACTCTCACTTCCGCCGCACAAATCGTGAACTGGGCAGATACCATCTATCTGGAAAATCCTTCGAAAAACTATCAGGTAAAGGGCATCATCCAACTGGAGGACTACAATCTCCCCTACTTCAAGAAGGAATATTTCCTGGCATCGTCGCGCCTGAGACGTCCGCTCCGTTTTCTCGAATATTCAATGGAGCCGTATATGCTTGATCCTGAACAATATCGTGAACGTGCAAAAAGGGAGAAACGTAACACGGCGGGCAACATGTCATTGAATTTCATGGTGGGAAAGGCGCAGCTTGCAGCCGACGACGAGGAGGGCCGCCGGCAGATTGAATCCGTGAAATCCGTGCTGCTGGACATTATACATGGCGAGGGCTCACAGCTGAAGGAGTTCCACATCACTGGTACGGCTTCCCCGGACGGACCTTACTCCGGAAACATGAACCTTGCGAAAAAACGAATGGAATACGCTCTGAACCAGATAGTTTCGATACTGCCGAAGAATGTGCGGGACAGAGTTTACATGACTACTACGGCTACCGTGGCGCCCTGGACCGCGGTCGCTGAACTATTGGAAGCCGACTCGCTGACGGTGGAAGCAAAAGCCATCAGGGACATTGTCTCGAACAATCCCGGGACACCGGACCGGCAATGGGGGAAAATCCGCGCATTGCCTTACTACCGCAGCCTTATCGTGAATTATCTTCCGCGGCTGCGTTCGGTCCGCTACCAGTACGGCTACGAGATTTTCAGGGAATTGACGCCGGAAGAAATTCTGGAGCGCTACCGCAATGATGAGGATTACCGGAGCGGACGCAAGAAATTCGCGCTGTATGAGTATTGGCATCTGTTCCAGCTGGTCAAGGAGCCGGAAGAACTGGAAAAGCTATATAAACGGGCCTACGACGAGTCCATCGAAGCGAACGGACGTCCATGGATCCTGGCGGCGAATTCGCTGGCGGCATCATATATCGCCCGCGGCGTGGCGGACACGACTATTCTGCACAATTTCATTGACCTTCAGACTCCTGTGGTGAATTATCACCTGATGCGAATGAACGGAAACGGGTATGAAATCGTGAATCCGGAGGCGGTCGTCGCGAACCAGATGATCATGTACGTGATGACCAACAATTTCCGTAAGGCGGGTCAGCTCACGAACATTCTTCCTGACAATGACAGGAACCGGCTTGTCCGGGCATATGCCCTCTGTCTGGGCGGTTACTACAAGGGCGGAAACACTCCGGAGCAGCGCAGACGTGCCAGAGAGGTTTTCGAGACGGTTTCAGAAAGTTCGCCGCTGAACAAGGTCGTGCTTTGTCTTGCGATGAACACAAAGACTTATGACTCGCTGGCGGAGGAAGCCATGTCGGCGCTGCCGGACAATTCGGCATTGACAGACTACCTCTGGGCGGTGATTTATGGGCGCAAAGGTGCCCGCACCCAGGATTTTATGGACGATATGGCGTCGGAGGACTACCTCGTGGCGTGCTTCCATAAGGATCCGTCGTACATCGACATTGCCGCAGGCGACGGGGATATTGTCGAGACCATAATGAAAAGTGCACGAGACAGATATGAGAACGGGGAATAGAATCATTTTCGCAGCGACGGCGCTGTTTCTCCTGCCGCTTGCCATGTCGGCGCAGTCGGCGCAGGAGATAGACACGACCAGTTTCAATGCATTGGAATACAGCATGCAGAAACGGTATCGTCCTCAGAATGAAGCATTTGTAGCCAACACTTTCATGGACAATACCTTCATAAGGGGCGGCATCGGGACCTGCGGACTGTTCCGTAATTCCATATCAGGCTACTCCTCAGGGCCTTGCGTTTCATTTTCCGTAGGAAAGATGTTCACCCCGCTGAACGCCGTGAGCATCGGCGGGACTTTTTCCGAGTTCAGGCGCAATGCTGACGGGGTGCGTGTCTGGAGGGCCGGTGTCGGCGCGTCTCATCATTTCGACTGGACTTCCTATTTCTTCGGCTACTCCCCTTCCAGGGTTTTCAACATTTCCAGCATAGAGGGCGCCGAAGTGGGTCTTGTAAGGACTTCCGGCACTTATTCCGCTGCACTCATGGTGAATTTCGGCATTGATTTCCGCGCTCGCATAGCCCATGAGACGGACCTGTTCTTCACGCCAAGACTGATGCTTGGAAACGACAGGATGGACGGAACTTCATCCCCCGACCGATGCCACCTCGGCTACGGGTTCAATTTCGGGGTGCTCAAATATTTCAACAGGCATACGTCGGCCGCTCCGGAAAGTTTCGGGGCCTGGTTCGTCCGTGATGCGTCAATTTCATTTTCAGGCGGCATCCAGTTCCAGCTTGCCGACATCACCGGCGAGACCGTCGGCTACTTCCCTTCGGGGCGCGAGAGTGTCAACATTTCATACACGCGTCTGCTTTCAGGACCATTTTCTCTCAGATTGTCAGGCTTTTACGGCGGCGACATCTGGAAGGGGTTCAATGACGGCAGGCAGCTGAAATGCCACTACGCCGGCGTCAGGGAGGAGCTCATGTTCGAAACTCTCTACTGGCGCAGGCGTAGCAGTCAGGTATTTTCAATGCCGGTTTTTCTCGGTCCCGAAGCGGGTCTGATTTGGAAGCCGGATGACGGATATACCATACGGAGGCTCTATCTCGGGCTCACCGGAGGAATCCAATTCCGTTTCAATCTTGCCCCGCATTTCGGTCTCTTCCTAGAACCGCGGATGTCTCTCGTCCCGTATTCATGGAAGTCCCGAAGCGGCAATGTTCTTGTCAAGTCTTATACCACGTGGTACGATACCTTGTTTTCTATGCAGGCTGGTATTGTCGTACCGCTATAATAAAACCAACCCACCAGAATCAGGCTACCTCTTATTTCAGATAAGCGTCGCTGACTACCTTCTGGCTGCGGGCAATGAAGTCGCTCAATGCCTTGCCTTTCAGGAGTCCGTTGGCGAGAAGAGCCAAGTCGGCAATCTGCTGGAGGGCTTCATTCTGCGCTGCAAATGCCTCGATATCAGCCTTGTGCACAGAATAAGCGGCATCTTTGGCCTCACGTGCGGCAGCCTTGGCATCCTCAGCAGCCTTCTTCTGCTCATCGGTAGCATCCTTGGCCTCGCCGGCCTTTACAATCTCCGGATCAGCATCTGCCACAACCTCCTGCGGCTTTACCTGGGCTTTCTCCGCATCAAGAATCTGTGAGATGAGAGGATTCTCGACATTGACGGTAATATTGTATGAGGTAGGCAGTTTGCCGTAGAAATTCATACCGCCGCCCATATTGCTCATCTCGCGGTAACGACGCATGAACTCATTCTGTGTTATAAGGATAGGCTCGCCGGTCTTGCCGAGATTGTCAGCCGTCACATAGTAATCGTAGTCCTTAGGCAGCACTGCCTTGAACAGGTCGGAAAGATCGTTCTTCTCGGTCTCGGACAACTCCGGTTTGGTCCTGTCTTCCTTAGGGATGAGATTGTCGATGGCATCGGAATCCACGCGGCAGAACCTGCAATCCGTGAATTTTCTCTCCAGCAAACTGATATAGTGTGAATCCAGTTCGCAGTCCATCAGGAGCACATCATAGCCCTTGTTCCTTGCGCCCTCGATAAACGAGTACTGAGCCTCAGTATCAGTAGCATACAGATAAACCACCTTCTTGTCCTTGTCGGTCTGCTCCGCCTCGATGGCCTTGCGATATTCATCGAAACTGAAATACTTGCCGTCCGTATTCTTCAGCAGTGCGAACTTCATTGCCCTCTCGCAGAATTTCTCATCGGAGAGCATGCCATATTCGATGAACAGCTTCAGATTGTCCCATTTCTCCTCCAGGGCCTTACGCTCATTGGTAAAGATATCTTCCAGTCTGTCAGCCACTTTCTTGGTGATGTAGCCTGAAATCTTCTTCACATTGGAATCACTCTGCAAGTAGCTTCTGGAGACGTTCAGCGGAATGTCCGGAGAGTCGATAACGCCATGGAGCAACGTCAGGAAGTCCGGAACGATGTCGTCGACATGGTCAGTAACGAACATCTGGTTACAATAGAGCTGGATCTTGTTCCTCTCGACGGTCATCCTGTCATTGATCTTAGGGAAATACAGGATACCTGTCAGGTGGAACGGATAGTCCACGTTCAGATGGATATAGAAAAGCGGATCCTCGTATGTCGGGTACAGCGCCTTGTAGAAGTTCATGTAGTCTTCTTCCTTCAGGTCGGCCGGCTTGCGTGTCCACAAAGGCTCTACTGTATTGATAACCTTGTCTTTATCCGTATCGACATATTTGCCGTCTTTCCATTCCTGCTCCTTGCCGAACACGATAGGGAACGGCATGAACTTGCAGTATTTGTTCAGCAGCTGCCCGATTTTTCCCTTCGTTGCATATTCTGCCGAATCATCGTCAAGGTACAATGTGATGGTCGTGCCTCTGTCCTCCTTCCTGCACTCGCCCATCTCGTATTCAGGGCTGCCGTCGCAAGACCACATCACCGGTTTCGCACCGTCTTTCCATGACAATGTCTCGATGGTCACTTTCTTGGAAACCATGAATGCGGAGTAGAATCCCAGTCCGAAATGTCCGATGATATTACCGATCTGGTCCTTATATTTCTCCAGGAATTCGCCTGCTGAGGAGAATGCAATCTGGTTTATGTATTTGTCGACTTCCTCCTCGGTCATACCGATACCGCGGTCAATGATTCTGAGAATCTTCTTGTCTTCATCAAGTTCAATCTTCACGAACAGGTCGCCCAGAACGCCCTTGAAGTCACCGGAAGATGCCAATGCCTTTATCTTTTCCGTAGCATCGACAGCATTTGCCACGAGTTCCCTCAGGAAAATCTCATGGTCCGAATACAAGAATTGCTTGATCACCGGAAAAATGTTTTCCGTGGTGACGCCGATTTTACCTTTTACCTCTGCCATAATATTTCAATTTTTTAATTTCAATGTTTTTCCGGTCAATGCGGCGGCATACAAAAGACCGCCCGGCTGACCGGACGGTCTGTAAAAGGTCAAATAACGTTCCAATAGCGACAATCGTGACAAATTGTCAGTCGCGTTCCGGGCGAGAATCCAGTACAATGATGGACTGGTTTATCGTCTCTACTTGTTCAATGAAGTTTCATAACTGGTGCCGTCTGCTCCGTAACAAGCAGTTATCCAGTCGGTTTTCTTGCCTTCCTTGTAAAAAGAGACGAGCAGTTTGCCTTCCGGCATGATATCTTCGCTGCTGAAAGTAAGCATGTTGCCCCATCTGACTTTCATCGGAGCCGGCACTGAATAAGTCATTGAATAATCCGAGTTCTCGGTACGGCTGCCTTCGACAGTGACGAGCCACGGATACTTGAGAGCGCCGTCAACATCCTTGTCACAGCGTTCAGCATTCAGTTCAAACGAATACTTCTGATCATTGTAACCGTAATCATCCTTTCGAGTCACAATCCATTTGTTGCCAGGCTGCGAACGGCGAATCCTCATTCTTCTTCTGGCATCAGACCAGATGGTATCGCTTTTTTCAATCCTGTTTTCCACCTGATACACCCAACCTGTCTTGTCCTTGACGGTGTGCATGCCCAGAGAAGGATTTCCATCATGCGAATCAATGACGCTCTGCACAAAATTCAGCGACATCAGCGATTCACCTATCACCTCATCGAGAACGTCCTGAGGATAAAGCGTGAATTCACTTCCCTGCTGGCAACGACCCGACCACGTATCGAAGTCATCGCAACATTCGAAAGCCATAAGCGGCAAAACGGCCAACGCCATCAACACTTTAATTTTCATAGCATTACCTCCTTTAGAACCTTACACCTGCACCAAATTCCAATCCATTCACAAGGGTACCGAACGTCAATCCGACTTTACCGTAGACCACCGTACCGATCGAATAAGTAATGGGTCTCAACTGGATATCCGCATAGACTTTATTCTTGAATCCGTCATAAATCCCGAGCCCGATACTGCAAGAGGAAGACAATGTGGAAAGCCGCGTCCTGAAATAATCGAAGCGTATTTCCGGCATCACATAATACACGTCACCCTTCACTTTCCGTTCAGGATGGCGGTCAAATCCCTTATAGACAGTACCTTGTATATGCTGGTATGCCAGATCCACGCCGATACAAAGCCATTCGCGGACCTTGAAATCAGCCCTCAAGGACAACATCGGCATCCCGTCAGCAGCAGCCTGCAACTGAATATATTCAGCGTACAAATGCTCCACATCAGGGGAATAGCCATGATAGAAGTCATTATCATACGACAGATAGCCTTCACAGAAACGGTCTTGGAAAGCGGTGCCGTTGACAGCTCCCGTTACCGCAAAGGAAAAGGAGATATCCGCCTTAAATGGCTTCTGTGGACGGAACGCATCTGCGTTCTGATGGAAAAAGCATGCAAGAATTGCAAGTACAATCAATTTTTTCATAGCTCGTCAATATGCAACAATCCATAGATGCAGAAAAAAACATAAACGTTGCACTGAATACAACTATTTGTACATGAAGCGCTTGATGCTCATCTTAGGGGTTTTCTCGAACGGCTTGTCCACCACCTCGACTTTCTGGAGCTGGCTGTAGGAAGGCAATGCTTTATTGGCATTGATCCTGATATTTTCCGGAATGTCGGCGATGGTCTCGTCATCGAGGCCGGCCTTGCGGATGGCGTCATGGTCGAGGTAGACGAGGGCCACGAGCTTGCTTGCGCGGTCGACGACGACGGACTCCACTACATAGTCCTGGTTGTTCACAACGGCCTCGACCTCCTCAGGGTAGATATTCTGGCCGTTCGCGCTGAGAATCATGCTCTTGCTGCGGCCCTTTATGAAGATATTGCCGTGAGCGTCAATGATTCCCAAGTCACCGGTCTTCAGGAAACCGTCAGCGGTGAAGGCAGCAGATGTCGCTTCAGGATTCTTGTAATATCCCAGACAGATGTTCGAGCCTTTCGCCTGGATTTCGCCGACCACGTGCTGAGGGTCATCGGAGTCAATGCGTACCGTAGCGCAATCCACGGCTTTTCCGCATGAGCCGGGCACATACGAAGTGCATGGTTCGTAAGCGAGAAGCGGTGCCGCCTCGGTCATGCCGTAGCCCACGGTGTAAGGAAGCCCGATCCTCTTGAACCATTTCTCAACCTCCGGATTGAGAGGTGCGCCACCCATGATTATCATCTGGAGATTTCCGCCGAGAGCGGTCAGGAGTTTCACTCTGATTTTCTTGAATATCAATGACTTGATACCAGGAATCTTCGTAAGGACTTTCATCACAGGCTTGTCGAGAACCGGCTTGAGGGCGCTCTTGTAAACCTTCTCCATAACGAGAGGAACCGTGATGAGAAGATACGGTCTTACGTCGTGCATCGCTGAAAGGAGCAATGACGGTGAAGGTGTCTTGCCAAGGAAGGTGATGCTTGTACCATTGCAGAGCGGGTACAGGAATTCGTACACAAGGCCGTACATGTGCGCCATCGGCAGCATTGAAACCATCGTGAACTTGTCGGATGACGGAATGTACCTCTGACCGAAGTCGATGGTTGCGCTCAATGCCTTGTATGTCAGCATCACGCCCTTAGGCGCGCTTGTCGTTCCCGAGGTGTAGTTGATGATGTCGAGATCGTCCCAGTTTTCGGTATTGTAATTCACGTTTCCGCCGGTGAATCCCATAGGGTATTTCGCGGAGAAGAGTTCCGGAACGGATGCGAATGCCTTGCTGATGGACTCTTCGGCGGCATAGAGAAGCGTAAAGTCATTGACACTGACTACGGCGCGCAGGAGGGGCATCTTGGAAATGTCGAGCTTCGCCCATATATCATTGTCAGTGAACAGGATGACGCTCTCGGAGTGGTCGACGAGGTGGTTCACGCTGTCCGGTGTGAAATCGGAGAGAATCGGCACGACCACCGTCTCGTAGGTATTGACCGAAAGGAAGGACACGGCCATTCTGGCAGTATTTTTCGCGCAGATTGCGATCCGTTCTCCTTTCTTGATTCCACAAGCTTCGAAGAATATGTGGAATCTTTCTATTTGTGTGGCGAGTTGCCCGTATGAAAATGTTTCGCCTTTATAGTTGCCTACAGCAGGTTTTTCCCAGTATAGGCGAATTGCGTTTTGAAGTCGCGAAAAATAATGTTCCATAAAATTCTAATTTTCGCAAATTTAACAACTTTTCGCTATATTAGAGCGATTGATTACACAAAAGCTATGAGAAGAAAGCCAATTGTAGCTCTGATTTATGATTTTGACGGGACTCTTTCTCCCGGCAACATGCAGGAATTCGGTTTCATCCAGGCCATCGGCAAGACGCCGGAGGAGTTCTGGAAAATGAGCGACGGCATCGCTGCCGGCCAGGATGCCAGCAACATTCTTGCCTACATGAAGCTGATGTTCGATGAGGCGAAGAACAACGGCATCCGCCTGAAACGCAGCGAGTTCAAGAAATTCGGCAAGGACATCAAGCTGTTCGACGGGGTCACGGGGTGGTTCGACCTCGTGAATGAATATGGCAGGTCGCATGGCGTGAAGGTGGAGCACTACATCAATTCTTCCGGCCTGAAAGAGATTATCGAGGGCTGCCCGATAGCCAAGGAGTTCAAGCATATCTTCGCAAGTTCATTCATTTACGACCAAAAGGGTGAGGCGGAGTGGCCGGGAATCGCGGTCGACTACACTGCCAAGACGCAGTTCATATTCAAGATAAACAAGGGCATTTTCAGTGCACGTGATACCAAGGAGGTGAATGAGAGCATGGCGGAGGACAAGAAGCGCATTCCGTTCACGCAGATGATATATGTCGGCGACGGAGAGACCGATGTGCCATGCATGAAAATCGTCAGCATGTTCGGCGGCCATTCGATCGCCGTGTACAATCCGGACAAGCCTGAGAAACAGGTGGTTGCGGAGAAGCTTCTGCGCCAGGGCAGGGTGAATTTCATCACGCCGGCGAATTATTGCCATTACAGCCGCATCTACAAGGTCGTGTGCAGCATCATTGACAAGATCAAGGCAGACCACGTGCTTGCGGGGCTGTAATAGACACTGCCCCGGAAATTGTTACATTTCCCGGGGCAGTTCATATTCGTTTCGGACGTTATTCCTCGACAAGGCAGGTGTCCAGATCCTTGCAGATCTGCTCTTTATCCATGTTCTGGCCGATGAAGACAATCTTCTGCATGCGGTCGCCATAGTGCGGATCCCAGTCTTTCATGATAGTCGGGTCCTGACGCATCATGCGGATAAGTTCCTCTTCCGGCGCTGTGGCATACCATTGTCCGGCCTCACGCAGCATAATCTGTTTTCCGGCCTGCTCGAAAAGACATGACATGTCGGTATTGTCCGAGAAGTAGCAGAGCCCTTTAGCCCTGATGACGCTCTTCGGCAGCCGCTTGCTCACAAACCAGTCGAATTTGTTCAGGTCAAATGCCTGGCGGCGGTAATAGACGAACGTGCCGATGCCATATTCCTCGACTTCGCCGCCTTCGTGATCATGATGATGGTGATGATGGCCTTCGTGGTCTTCTTGGTCTTGGTCGTGGTCATGCTCATGGTCGTGGTCGTGGGCATGGTCTTCGTCATGGTCATGCTCATGGTCGTGATGGTGCTCGTCTTCGTCATGCTCGTGATGATGCTCATGGTGATGTTCCTCCTCATGGACATCGCTCTCGATACCGCGGATCCAGCCTGCCCCGGCCTCGGTCTGACGGAAGTCAAAAGCATTGGTTTCCAACAACTTCTCTATATCGACATTGGCATAATCGCACTCGATAATCTGCGCCTTGGTCTGGATTTCACGGATAATCTTCTTTATCTTGGCAAGCGCCTCGGGCTTGACTTCGGAAGCCTTGTTCAGAAGAATGATGTTGCAGAACTCAATCTGTTGAATGATAAGGTTTTCAATGTCTTCTTCACCCAGGTCCTTGCGTTCCAGCTGTTCTCCGCAACCGAATTCGTCCGCCATCCTCAATGCATCCACGACGGTGACAATGCAGTCCAGCTTCGGCGTGTCGAATTCCGTGTACACTCCCCCGATGGACTTCATTGAACAGATAGTCTGCGCGATAGGTTCCGGTTCACAGATTCCGCTGGCTTCAATGACAATGTAGTCGAACTTGTCCATCTTCATGATTTCGACCAGCTGATTCATCAGGTCAGTTTTCAATGTGCAGCAGATGCAACCGTTCTGCAGCGCGACCAGACTATCGTCACTCTGGCCGACCACGCCGCCCTTCTGAATAAGGGACGCGTCAATGTTGACCTCACCTATATCATTGACAATGACCGCGAAACGGATTCCTTTCTTGTTTTCGAGAATACGGTTCACCAACGTGGTCTTGCCACTTCCGAGATATCCTGTCAGAAGCAGGACAGGCATTTCCTTGTTTTCCATATTAGAGTTATATTGTTTTCGGTTATATATACAAAGTATGCGCCAACAATGCCGGTGACAGAACGTACTGACAATTTTGCAGCAGCCTGACAGGAAACGTTTTACAACAAATTCTCGAAGTTTAATTAAAATTTTAATAAATTTTAGTTACGTTTTAATTCGTTGATTTACAATGCTTCTAAAAATGTTTATGAAAATAGTACTTAAAAATTGTAAGAAATAATTTGCACCGAAACGAAAAAGCCGTAACTTTGCAAACGAGTTGATGATGGAGTTCTTCCACATACAGCTCGTTGGTTATTAGTTTTAGTGTTATTAATTATGTGGTTAGTGTGAGTTTTTGCGCGTGAGGCGTCATTACTCAACGATTTAAAAAGGTCCT
>ERZ1034719.404-NODE-404-length-26503-cov-7.363808_pt1 | contig 26503 bp, 17 predicted proteins | sample MGYA00520703_ERZ1034719 | MGnify/ENA primary metagenome ERZ1034719 (study PRJEB33766, sample SAMN09781716) | gut metagenome | biome: gut microbiome | host: Homo sapiens | place: Madagascar | study: EMG produced TPA metagenomics assembly of the PRJNA485056 data set...
AAAAAAGAAGAACTCGCTAAAACGCGCGACAAACAAGCCCAAGGCGGTAGTAGAACTGCTGCTCTCGGTAGTTGGGGGGCCAAACAATCCGACAAGATCAGTGCTATGAAAGAGGCAAAAGAAGAAAGCCGTTTCGATTTCACTGGCCTAACCGGTGCTTTGCAAGGCAAAAAAGATGGCAATCTCGGCATCAATATTGAGAATCTCAAATCAACACAAGCTGCCGACAAGTACCATAAAGAGCGCAGAGATAAGAAAGAATTGTCTAAAATGCTCGAGAATCCAGACGAGTCACTCAAAAAAGTACTTGCAAAACAAAAAGCTATAGGTTCTGCAAAGTCATACGACGAAAGTGCCAAGCTCACAGATGCCGAAAAACAACTTCTTCACGTGACCGCATTGCATTCGGCCAATGAAAAGTTGAAAAACAAGTCTGGTGCAACGCTCACAAAGGAAGAAAAGCACGCACTTAAACGCGAAGCAAAATTGAAACAAGATGGTAAAGCAACTGTCATCCCCGATGTTCTAAAGAACAGAAAAGATACTGTCGCCTAACCGTTTGTATTCGATGAATTGAACGCCCCCTTTTGGGGGCGTTTCTTTTATGAAATCTGCAAGTTTACCGTCCTCTCTTCTGCACGTCCTCGTCGATTCGGCGCTTCCAGTCGGCACTGAGCGGCCGTTCGGCGCGGACGCTACACACCGCCTCGCCGATGACACGGTAGTTCAGCAAGGTGCCCGCTTCGTCGCACTTGTAATTGACTGCGCGGTCTGCATCGATGCCGAAGCGCGCCGCTTCCTGCGTCGCGTCGATGTTTGCACCGAGGAACAAAAACTCCCAGCCGAATCTCTTCTTCTGCCGTTCAATCATGTTGCGCACTGCGTCATAGTCATAACGGCGGCTGGCGTTTTCATGGCCGTCGGTGGTGATGACGAACATCGTCTTGTCTGGCACGTCTTCGGGGCGGGCGTACTTGTGGATGTTGCCGATATGGCGGATAGCCCCGCCCACGGCGTCTAGCAACGCCGTGCAACCCGTAGTGAAGTATTCCTTGTCCGTCAAGGGCGGAACTTCGCCAATTGGCAAACGATCGTGAATGACCGTGCTGTCGTTGCTAAATACAACCGTCGAAACGAGCGCCTCGCCAGCTTCCTTCTTCTGCCGCTCGATCATGGAGTTGAATCCGCCGATAGTATCCGCCTCTAGTCCCGACATAGAGCCGCTACCATCCAAAATAAATACCAATTCCGTCTTCATAAGAGTCTCCTTCGTTTGATTGCGCTCAAATCGCAGCGCATCCGAAGGAGCGTTTTGGTCGCCGACATGGCAACCAAACCCTCCTTCGTTTGATGACGCGCATATCGTAGCGCCTACGATGGATGGAAAGGTCGCCTGCGAGGCGACATTTATCTTTTTTTTTTATTTATTTTTTTGATCCCGCGACGGTCTAAATATTTATTGTAATGACGCCCCCAACAAACTCTGATCGAAGGCAAACAACGCCTCGTTGATCTTAAAAATATCGTAGTCACCGCGAATGATGAAATACTCGACGATGACGTCGAACTTGCTACAGGGACTCAGGGCATAGCCCGCTCGAGCGATGAGATCGCGCGCCTCGGGCAAGCTCAATTCCAGTGCGATGGCGAAAGCCAACGCCGTAGTTTTTGATGGCTTGTAGTCTGGGTTATTGCGGATCTTGGAAAAGAGCTTGCGATCCACATTGGCCTTTTTGTAGATCTCGGCATCTTTTTTACCACTGCGATCGATGAGCTTGAGTAGCGTTTCCGAAAATCCGGCATCCAAGTGCGAGAGAATTTCGTCTAATCCGCTTGCCACCTTGAGCGCGTCATCGTAGGCGAGCAATTTGCGGTTCTCAAAAATGTCCACCCGACGCATCTGCTCACGGCATAGGTCGGTGTGCTCATCGACATAGTGGTCGTCGATATAGGCGGCAATGTCTGCGAAGAGCTTATTGCCAATCTCAAATGCCTCGCGGCAGAAAATGACGAGATACACCGTCATATCGTTTTCTGCGAGAAACTCACTAATGGTGTCTACGGCGACTCGGAGTGCTTGATCTTTGGGGTAGCCGTAAATGCCCGAGGAGATCAGCGGAAAAGCTACAGTTTCACAGCCATTCGCCTTAGCCAGCGCAAGGCTTGTTCGGTAGCACGAGGCGAGCTTTTCGCGCTCGCCACATTGACCACCGTTCCATATAGGGCCGACGGTGTGAATCACGTATTTGCACGGCAGACGGTACGCGCCCGTGATCTTGGCGTCGCCAGTTTGACAACCGCCGAGTGCTTGGCACTCGCGTAATAGATCCAGCCCCGCCGCGCGGTGTATGCAACCATCTACGCCGCCTCCGCCCAGCAGGGATTGATTGGCCGCGTTGACGATGGCGTCAACGCTCATTTTCGTAATGTCGTTTCGAACGATGATCAGGGGCATAATACTCACCTCTACTCAATGACTACTCCGCCCATCGTATCAAAACAACATTTATTTTGCAATTTTATACTTTCGGCAACTGCGCCAAGGCCTTTTCAATATCTTCATCGGAGGGCAAATAATCGACCATATCGCCATCGTTGTATTTGCCATAAGCGACCATATCGAAATAACCGGTGCCCGTGAGCCCAAAGACGATGTTTTTCTGAGCGCCAGTTTCTTTGCATTTGAGTGCTTCATCGATGGCGGCTTTGATGGCATGAGCGCTTTCGGGAGCGGGCAAAATGCCCTCGACGCGGGCGAAGTATTCGGCTGCTTTGAAAACGTCTGTCTGACACACCGTTATTGCACGCATCATCTTTTGGTCGTAGAGCTCCGAAAGGACGGGGCTCATGCCGTGGTAGCGCAAGCCACCGGCGTGAATTGGGCTTGGCATAAAGCGCGATCCGAGGGTGTACATCTTGGCGAGTGGGCAGATGTGACCCGTATCGCAGAAGTCGTAGGCGAATTTGCCACGCGTGAAGCTCGGGCAGCTCGCGGGCTCGACGGCGATAAATTCGTAATCGGCTTCGCCGCGCAACTTTTCGCCCATAAACGGCGAAATGAGCCCACCCAAATTCGATCCGCCACCGGCGCAACCGATGACGATGTCAGCTTTGACGCCCAATTTATCGAGCGCCGTCTTCGTCTCGAGCCCGATAACCGATTGGTGCAAGAGGACTTGATTGAGCACCGATCCCAAGACATAGCGATACCCGGGGTGCCCAACGGCGTACTCGACGGCTTCGGAGATGGCACAGCCGAGACTCCCACCCGTTTCGGGGAAATCGGCCAAAATCTTTCGTCCAATTTCGGTCGTATTCGACGGCGACGGCGTCACGTGCGCACCATATGTGCGCATGACTTCGCGGCGGAACGGCTTTTGTTCATAGCTCACTTTGACCATGAAGACGATGCAATCGAGCCCGAGATAGGCACATGCCATCGACAACGCCGTGCCCCATTGTCCGGCGCCCGTTTCGGTCGTCACGCCTTTGAGACCTTGGTGTTTGGCATAATACGCCTGCGCAATCGCCGAATTGAGCTTATGCGAACCCGATGTATTGTTCCCCTCGAATTTGTAATAGATGTGCGCAGGCGTGCCGAGTTGCTTTTCGAGGCAATAGGCTCGCACGAGAGGCGACGGACGATACATCTTATAGAAATCGCGAATCTCTTCGGGGATCGGAATGAGCTGCGTTTCGTCGTCGAGTTCTTGAGAGACGAGTTCCTTGCAAAACACGCCTTCGAGTTCTTGAGCCGTCATCGGCTTGCCCGTCGCCGGATTCAAGAGCGGCGCTGGCTTCTTCTTCATATCGGCGCGTACATTGTACCAGAATTTCGGCATCTCTGATTCGTCGAGGTACGTTTTATAAGGAATCGTCTCATAGTTCGACATGCTTCTTTCTCCTTCTGGGCATGCAAAAACAAAAAAAGGCGCAGTTACACGAATGGCGTATAAGGGCGCAAAGATCAGCACGACAAAAACTCACGACTTCGTGAATTTCATTGTTCGAACCGAATCTTTACGCCCAGATACGCCACATACCGTCTAAACTTACGCCTATCTCAAAAATCTGTATTGCGACCGACGCCCCAATCGAGCACAACCACGTGCCTATCGCGCCAATCGTCGCGGTGTATGGCACAGCAAAATCAAAAAATCAAGACTTTTTTGAATTCCATGCAGGGCTACCACATCTTCCCCCCTTGACTTTGGTAAAAGTCTTTGACTCACGGTGAGTACACTAGCACATCGAGGATGGATTGGTTGGGTCGGCCCGGTTCCACCGGCGTTGCCGGGGGCTACTCGCCGCAACCCCCTATATCCCCCGCCATGATGTTTCAACGGAAAAAGTAAATGCGGTAGCCCTAGGCATATCCCCCTTTACTTTTTGCTGTTTAAATGTTGATTATGGTCGTTTTTTGCCTCCCCCAACTTTGAACGTGGGCTGGAACAGTCGCTTTGCCATAGTAATATGAGAGCTATTCATTATCCAGCGGATACTGGCAAGGACGATTAATTCTTATTCATTCCGAAAGGCTCATAGGTCAGTAGCTTTTTCTTCCAGAGGGTCTCTGTCTGGATCACTTCATCGGGCGTCACTGCCTTAGGCAGAAGCTGCAAAATCGAAAACTGAAAGTTCGTATACCTGTCTGGGTGGTCGCAGAGCAACTCCTTCATCAGCTTGTTGTCACCATGTAGCGACTTCACATAGTGCGTCCAACGCCCCAATAAGCCGCCCTTTCCGTAAGCGGAACCAACATACTTATGGCCATTTTCTCGGTCAACAATGAGGTAGACTGCGTTGATGGAGGAAAGCGCCGTGTGCCACGATTCGTAAGCCGTGGAATCCTGCACGATCTCCCGAAGTTCCTCATAGGTAAGGATCACGCTTTCGTAGCCAGAAAAAAACTTCTTGTCCCGAATGGCCACAATAGGCTTTTCATTTATGCCCTTCTGCGCCCAAGCACGCGTACCGCCACCCCATTCGATCAAGAGCCTGCCTTCGTATTCCTTCAGCTTATCAACACGCTTCAGAGTGTAAAACCATCGCTGTCCTTGGAACCACCCCTCCAGAGGGAAATCCTTTGGTTTCGTGTCCTGTGTATCAATAATGCCGCCGCTGACCTCGTAGCAGGCGAAGAATTTTGCCGTTGTACTTTTATCGCTGATAAATACGCACCAGTATTTAAATCCGTTGCTGAAAGCTCTATCCTGTACGCGAGTATACTCCTCAATCATGTTCTTGTCATAGCATTTCTTGAATTCCTCGTCCCTCAACGAGTGCCGGATCAGCCTTACCTTCGTTGGCTTAAGTCCCACTTTTTTTAACACATCGGAAAAGTTCAAAATCGCCATGAAAGTCCTCCATCAAGTTGTTCGATGCTTCGAATTATACCACATGCGTTTACGCTGTAAAACGCGCTTTCCATCCGATGCAAAAGCTGCGCCAGATTCGGTGTCAGCCGCTTGCAGCTCCCCTACCGCAGTGCCTCCGGCACGCCATCAAACGCCTCGGCGACGCGGGTTGCAAAACGCCCCCTCTTGGGGGCGTTTCTTTTATGTAATCTGCAAGTTTACCGTCCTCTCTTCTGTACGTCCTCGTCGATTCGGCGCTTCCAGTCGGCACTGAGCGGCCGATCGGCGCGAACGCTACACACCGCCTCGCCGATGACATGGTAGTTCAGCGACGTGCCCGCTTCGTCGCACTTGTAATTGACAGCGCGGTCTGCATCGATCCCGAAGCGCACCGCTTCCTGCGTCGCGTCGATGTTTGAAGATACTCCGATTGTAGTTGCGTCCCATAAAGCCATCCATAGCAACCACCGCGACATGCGATCTAGATATCTTCTAGCCAAAAACAGCAGAAAAGTCACCCTCATTAATGGGGGGCGGCTGAATAGTTACCTTTTTCCCGGTTTTCGCTTGCGTTTCCATTTTGAAACTCGCCCGTCTGTGATACCTTACTGAATGTTGGCGAATGTGATCGCCTGCACGACTTGAGGAGCCGGCGTCATGCTGTCATTCAATGTCGTGCAAGCGTCTTTCGCACTTAGGCTTAGGAGCTTTTTTGTGTGGAGATAATCAAGAGGCTCAGAATCCTTTCCACTGGAAGCACAAACGAGGCTGTCCGAAAACGGTCAAGCCGCAAGGAGAGGAAATAGCTTTTTTCGAAATTCCTTTTCTCGCATCTGACAAAAGCCTTCCGACCATGCGGTATGGGGGCATAACTGCCTTTCGTGGGTGGATAAAATCGAAAAACAACCCCCCAAAAAATAATAAAAAACGCATACGTGCGAATGCACGTACCGCTTTGAGCAGTTCAGGCACACCTATCCTCTTGACAGCATGTTTGTGTTATAGGCAAGGCATAGTAATACGGTTTCCGCCGCAACTTTTCTTTTGCCTCGGGTCAAAAAATAGCTTCCATTAAATGATCTTTAGATTGTTCCAAATGGATGCTATGACAAGCATTTACGTTGTTTCATATAAACTTTTATAGGTGTAAACACGAAAGATACAACTTTTTTAATTGTGACAATTGACCTTAATAACAACAGTTCCTTGACACAATAACACATTCATAATAGGATAGATACTGGTTTTCCGAGTTTTCGGACAGCCTCGTTAGGGGTTGCCGAAATGATAAACGATGCCAAATACCTATTAAATCGCCAATTGATATTGTCATTAAACACGCGCCGCCCTGCGCCCGCATCATCTGCGCCATCAGGGCGCAGATGATGCGGGCGCACCCAAGCCAAATTCCCCTCAGTATCGCTCAAAACGTGTATTTCCAACCCTCAAAAATTTTTTCATTTTTCGTTAAAAAAGGGTTGCGTTTTTTTTTTTTTAAACTGCAGAAGGTTTAGGCATAAGCCAGCATGGCCAATGCCTACCACGATTAGCATGGTCTATCACAGCCAATGCAATTTATTGACTTGTTTTCTGGAGGTATTTCAATGGAGCTTTTGAGCAAAAAGGGTGTTGTCATTTTCTCAATTATTTCAACAAGCTATTTATCGTAGCAACGCTCATACTATCGTTCATAGATTTCGGCATAAAACGTTGTAACGCCTATAACGCCAACAAACTGTAACACAAATTTCAACACAATCAATAAAAACGGGTGTATGAGAATTTACATCGTTTTCGGACAGACTCAAACGGGGTTATGAAGACATGGCATTAAAGAAATCCGAGATTTACAGCACGCTCATAAAGTGCGCCAACAAGCTACGTAGCAACAGTGGCATCGGTGCGGAGTCTTTCAAGAACTATGTGCTTATCATCCTCTTTCTGAAGTATATCTCTGACCGTGTCAAGTCGGGGGAAAGGACAATGCTGAGCATTCCGAGAGGTTGCTCTTTTGATGACATTATCGCTCTTAAAGGCAAGAAGATTATCGGTGAAGAGATAAACAAGATCATTGCCAAGATTGCTGAGGTCAATGAGCTTCAGGATGTCATCAACCTTACAGACCATGATTTTTGCGATAGAAAACTGGGTAATCCAGATGACAGCTCAAAGCTCATCACTGAACTCATTGCCGCATTTCAGGATGGAGGTTTGGATTTTTCACAGAATCGCGCAGCTGATGACGACCTCATTGGTGATGCATACGAATACTTGATGCGAAACTTTGCCAGCCAGGCAGGTAAGGACAAGGGACAGTTTTATACCCCGACTGAGGTTAGCCGACTCATGGCGTTGCTTATCGGTATCGATCAGGATGAACGCCCCAATGTTTCTGCTTATGATCCCACATGCGGTTCAGGTTCGTTGTTACTACGTGTCAGGGCAGCTTCCAAACACAATGTTAGTCTTGACGGACAAGATATTGATCCTGCGAACATTGAGCTCAGTTATCTCAATATGATCATTCACGGTTGCGAGACAGCTGACATCCGCGTTGGTGATACACTCAACCGTCCACAGCATACAGTCAATGGTAAACTGCAACAATATGACTATGTCGTCAGTAATCCTAAGTTCTCTCTCCATAATTGGATGTCGGAGGCTAAAGAAAACGACATTTTTGGACGGTGGAACAAAACGATTGGTGTGCCACCTCAGCAGTATGGGGATTTTGCCTTTCTGCTTCATTGTGTTCGTTCACTCAAACATGACGGAAAGTGTGCGATCATCCTGCCCAATGGTGTCTTGACGCGTGGCGGCGAAGAACGAAGGCTTCGCAAATGGCTCGTGGACGAACAGCACATTCTTAGTGGTATCATCGCATTCCCAGCAAATGCTTTCTTTGGTACATCTATCGCTGGTAACGTGCTTATTCTGGACAAGCGTCGTGTCGATGACGGTGTGTTTTTTATTGATGCGAGCGACCTGGGGTATAAGGATGCGGATTCTAAGATTCGTCTACGTGAGCAGGACATCAAGCGAATTATTGATGTATGGCGAGCGCGTAAGAATGTGCCCCATTTTGCTCATCTGGCAACGTATGATAGAATAAAGCAAGACGGTGAAAGTGGTGAGGGACAGTACCAGATCGAGCGTAATGGCTTTGCACTTAATCTGTCGCTCTATGTGACGCCAGCTGACAAAGAAGTGCATCAGAATATCGAGGCTCACCTTCATGGCGGTATTCCTGTGGCGGATATTGATCGTCTGAAACACTACTGGGATATTTGTCCGAAACTTCGTGACGCGCTTTTTGTTCCGCTCCGCGATGGGTTTGTGCGTCTGAAGGTTGATAAAAGCGCCATATCGTCCACTATAAACGCAAATTCGGATTTTCGACATCAAGCAGAAGTGTTCTCTGATACGTTGCATCAATGGTGTGATGCAATGTTGCCTAAGATGAGATCTGTAGGCATCGATAATGATCCTAAGTCACTCATTGCTGAATGGGGACAAATGTTGCTCAACATGTTCCTCAAATGTCCGTCACTTGTAAATGCCTATGATGTTTATGACCAATTGCTCGGATATTACACAGAATCATTACAAGATGATTTGTACATGATTTCTCGTGATGGATGGAAGCCTGTAATCATCTTGCCAACCAAGAGAAATGCCAAATTAACCGATCTGGTTTGCGATTTGTTGCCTGTTGATTTGGCTATCGCCCATTTCCTTCCAGAGCTTAAGGCACAACTCTGTGAAGCTGAGAGTAAGCAGGCATCGATTCAGGAACGCATTGAGAATCATTTGGATGAGAATGAGGACTGTTTCGATGATAGCTTGTTCTACGGTAAACTTAATGCAGCGAATCTGAAGCGAAAGATTGAACGCTGTAAAGCACACAAACTCACTGAAAAAGAACGTCAAATTATTGAATCCATGATGCCTTTGTTAGAGAAAACGAACAAAGAAAACAAGGCGCGTTTGAACACCATGTTAAAACAGCATCGTCATCTGTTCCCGGCTGAATGTACGAAAATCACAAAGAAGATTGTAAACGCCTTGCTCACAAACTCAGATAATTGGGAATTCAGCACATCAGAGCAACTGTCTGCCTGGACTGATTATTCCAACATGCTGGAAGAAGAAGCTGCTTGCAAGAATGACATTAAAGGCCTGTCCGCTCGGATATATGCCAGTGTTGTTGAAGTCTATAAGACACTCGCTCCAGATACGGTGCGTGACATTATCGTTCGTGAAAAATGGCTGGCTGCCATCGAAGCTCGCATTCAGATTGAGATGGTCAATGTTACGCATTCTATCGCAGCTGATGTCACAGAACTCGCAAAGCGTTATGAATTTACCCTCAGTCAACTCAACGACTCTTGCGCCCAGAAGGAAGCTGACGTATTGCACCATCTGAATGAAATGGGGTTTGAGCTATGATTGAGACACGTTTCAAAAAGACAGAAATTGGAGTTATCCCAGAGGATTGGGTGCTGAAAAGTATTGCATCAATTGCCTCGATTTTTGGGAGAATCGGTTATCGTGGATACACCGTATATGACTTAGTAAAGGAAGGATTTGGTGCTATCACACTGAGCCCGACAAATATACGTGATAACAGGATGGTGTTTGACAAATGTACTTATATTTCGTGGGAAAAATACGAAGAGTCTCCTGAAATTAAAATCCAGAATGGAGACATACTAATGGTCAAAACTGGATCAACTGGAAAATCAGCCTTTGTTGAGAATCTTCCTTGTGCTGCGACGATTAACCCTCAGTTCGTGGTGTTCAAAAACATTAAATGCAATTCGAGATTGTTAGCATTATTGATAATGCAACAAAGTTTTCAGCAACAAATCAACTCGATTACCAGTGGTGGGGCAATCCCCACAATGTCTCAGGCTAAAATTTTAACTTGTAAGTTATCACTTCCAGCATCGTGCGATGAGCAAAACCGCATAGCAGCGGCATTTTCCGACATAGACGCCCTCATCTCCGATTTGGAAGCATTGATTGAAAAAAAGCAGAACATCAAGCAAGGGGTTATGCAGGAACTACTCTCTGGAAAACGTCGGCTTACTGGTTTTACGGGGGAATGGAAAAAGAAGCCTTTCTTTGAGGTATTATATTCTTGTAACAATAAGTCTAAGCAAATTGATCAAAACCAATATTTAGAATCTGGTATAACCCCCATAGTAGATCAGGGAAAACAACTAATTGGTGGTTATACAGACAAAGTCGATCCCATAAAGAAGGAAACTGGTCCTTATATTGTTTTTGGCGATCACACATGCTTCTTTAAATATATCGATTTCGATTTTTATTTAGGCGCAGATGGTACACAACTATTGAAATGTCATAAGGACTATAATACTGCATATATAAACCATGCCTGTCAGATGATTGCATTGCCAAATACTGGATATGATAGACATTTTAAGTATTTGAGGGATGTTGTTTTCTTCTTACCATCCTTAAAAGCAGAGCAAAACTCAATAGCCAAAGTTTTAATAACTATGGATAGTGAGATAAACACGCTACAAGCGCGTTTGAATAAGTACAAACAACTCAAACAGGGTATGATGCAACAACTGCTAACAGGGAGGATACGACTGAAATGAACACACGTGTTGTAAAACCAGAGCGTGAGACACAGAAACACGCCATAGAATTGGTGCTTGATGCATTACCTTCCTATGCTTACCTTGGCAATCTTGAGGACGTTGAGAACAGCAACATCCGTGAGAATGAACTACGTGAATTTCTCACATCCAAGCAGCATTGCACTGCTTCGGAGGCAACTGAGGCAATCAATGCGTTGAAACAGGCTGCCGCTTGTGGATCGTATTCTGCACTCTACGAAAAAGGATTGGATTGTTATAAGCTGTTACGTAATGGTGCGAACATCAGTCGTGGCTATGGTGAGACCTATCGACATGTGGATTACATAGATTTTGCCAATCCCAGCAACAACCGATTCGCAATTGCCGAAGAAGTAACTGTTCGTTGTGTGACTGAAGATTTGCAGCATAGACGTCCAGATATCGTTGTATACGTCAATGGTATCGCACTCGTGGTGTTGGAACTGAAAAAAGTGTCTGTGTCTGTTGCAGATGCTATTCGTCAGAATCGCAGAAATCAGGAAGACGGGGAAATATGCCAGTTCTTCACGACTGTTCAGCTGATCATGGCTGGCAATGAGAGTGAAGGCATAAAATATGGCGTAACTAAAACACCAGAAGAGTATTGGGTGCGGTGGAAAGAACCTGCTGGTGAACCGTGTGAGCCTTCCAGATTCACTGTTGATAACTATCACAATGAGATGTATCGCTCATTGCTTCAAATGCTAGAACCAGCACGCCTGTTGGGATTTATTCACGATTGTATTATTTACGACGGTGGGACGAAGAAAGCAGCTCGACCAAACCAATACTTTGCTCTTGAAGCAGCCAAGCGTCGTGTAGAAGCTAAAGAAAGCGGTATAATTTGGCATTCACAGGGTTCTGGCAAATCCCTCACGATGATTTGGCTTGCCCAATGGATTCGTGAGCAAGGGAATGATTCTCGAATCGTCATTATTACTGATCGAGATGAACTCGACAAACAAATTGAGAACGGTTTTAGAGCGACAGGTGAGACACCTTATCGAGCTACCAGTGGTGACAAGCTCATCAAAGCACTCAACAGATCCGAGCATAGCATTATCTGTACGCTCATTCACAAATTTGGTGCTGGTCTGCATGATGAAGTTAATGCGGATCGAGTGAGCGTGGGGGATAAGAAAGCCTCACGCAGTCCAGAAGAATGCATGGAGATGATTGCAAGATCTCTTCCTGCTGACTTTAAGCCAAAAGGAAACATTATTGTCTTTATTGATGAGTGTCATCGAACCCAAGGCGGGATTCTGCATAAAGCAATGCGCCAAATCATGGGTAAAGATGTGATGATGATAGGTTTCACTGGAACCCCATTGCTTAAAACTAAAAAAATCACCTCACTGGAGCAATTTGGTTCATTTATTCATACCTATAAGTTTGATGAAGCTGTTAGGGATGAAGTCATATTGGACCTGCGTTATGAGGCACGCAATGTTGAACAGACAATTGAAGAAGACGATAAAGAGGAAATAGACCGCATCTTCAATGCAAAAACGATAAACATGACAGAACGAGCCAAAGAAGCACTTCGCAAAAAGTGGGCTACACTTCAGAATATTTATTCAAGCGATGCGAGAGTGCGTAAAATTGTCCGCAATATCTGTAAGGATATGACGTTATATCCTGCTCTTTCTGAAGGTTATGGTAATGCTATGCTCGTTGCAGGCGATGTTTATCAAGCATATAAATATTGGGAAGCATTCGAGCGTACTGACCTGAAAGGCAAAACAACCGTTGTTACGAGCTATGATCCTGCTATGGGGGTTAGTATTCAGGAAGGTCACAGTACAGATGCAGACAATGACCAAGAAACCTTCAAATGCAACATGGCAAAGAGAATGATGGGGGAACGCTCGGCTATCGATCATGAGGATTGGGCAAAGGAGCAATTTGTAGAGAATCCGGGTAGCATGAAACTCATCATTGTAGTCGATAAGCTACTGACTGGATTTGATGCACCCAAAGCCACATATCTCTATATTGACAAGCATATGGAGAACCATAACCTTTTTCAGGCGATTTGTCGCGTCAACCGTAAAGACATTGCACTCAAGAAATATGGTTATATCATCGACTACAAAGACCTTTTTAACGAGATCAAAGATGCTGTTGAAGATTATACTAATGGAGCGTTTGCTTCATTTGAAAAGGAGGATGTCGAGGGATTGCTTAAGAATCGTCTGGAGCAAGGGAAAAAGGATCTGGAAGACGCATTCGAGACGCTGGAAGGCTTTTGCCAGAATGTGAAACACCCGAAAGGAGTGGATGACTACTTCGATTTCTTCGTTTATCCTTACGATACCCCAGTCGAAGAACAACAGGCTGTTTCTTTGGAGAATGCGAACAAACGTGAAAAGTTTTACGATGCGGTTATGACGCTCGTCAATCTCTATCTCGGAATTGCAACGCAAATGACTGAGGCTGGTTATACAGAACAAGAAGCAAAAGATATACACAAGAGAGTTTCTGACTATGATGATCTACGGAAGGCGATAATGCTTCGTTCAGGCGATGCCACGGATCTTAAACAGTATAATGCCATGATGCGTCAGTTGTTAGATCAATACGTACAAGCACCGAGGGCGTCTGTATTGGAAAAACTGGAAGATTTTTCTTTTCTGGACTTCATTGACAGTGCTTCCTCTGAAGAGGTGGGCTTGGATGAGATAATTGATGGCGAGAAAGAAATTGGTCATCAAGGATCAGCTGCAGAAGCCATTTCTGGGATTGGTCGAAAGTATATCGTCCGTAAGCGTGACTCAAACCCCGTGTATTATGACAGTCTGAGTGACCAACTTAATAAGTTGCTAGAGCGGCTGAAGGAGAGAACGGCCGAATACAAGGAAGTGTTGCGTAATATCATTGCACTTATTCGTGAACTCCGGGGCAATAATCACGTCTATCCAGCAGGGATTGATACGGATGGACTAAAAGCATTGTTTGACAATTTAGGTCAGAATGCTGAGCTTGCTCTGCGTGTTTATAAAGCAGTCTGCGAACATGCTGAACCTGGATTTCGTAATAACAGAATACGTCAAAAAGCACTTCGTCTTGCTATTTCTGAGACTGAAGGTGTTTCCGAAGACAAAGTTGATGTGATTCTTAACCTCGTTATCAATAATCAAGAGTTCTAATGCAAATATCTGAGTTTGACATTACTGTTGAGCATAAAGCGATAAAAAACATCCATTTGGCTGTTTATCCACCAGATGGACGTGTCCATATATCTGTGCCTGTTGACATGAAAGACGAGGAAGTATCATTCTTTCTTTATTCCAAGCTGTCATGGATACGTACTCAGTATCGCACCGTCGTAAGTCAGGAACGTCAATCGCCTCGACAGTATGTGTCTGGTGAAAACCACTACCTGTTTGGTAATCGATATCTGCTACGTGTTATCCCTACAGTTGGTGCTCATCATATCGAGCTAAAAACGGCATCGTTGGATATGTATGTGCGCGAGTCAACATCCATACCAAACCGCCAGGCTCTGATGAATTCGTTTTATCGCTCTCAGCTACAACCTGTTCTTGAGCAGATGGTGACTAATTGGTCTAACCAAATGGGGGAAGATGTCACATCGTTTCGATGGCAGATTCTCACAATGCGACAACAGTGGGGGAGTTGCTCCACACAGAATCGTTCCATTCGTTATAATCTGCTTCTTGCTCGTGTACCGAGGCGTTGCATTGAGTATGTTGTCGTCCACGAACTTGCCCATCTGAAAGTTCATGAGCATGATATAAAATTCCGTGCCATTCTTGACGCTTATCTTCCTGACTGGCAACAACGAAAAAAGGAATTGGATGAGTTTGTTATTTTGCCAACACCAGACATTCACAAGCCCAACAGGAATGTGGATTTCAAAGAGTCTGATGCCTGAAACTGTGCTTACATAAGAAATCGGAGGCAGAATGCGTTTTTTGCTACTTGGTAATGGATTTGATCTTAGCTTTGGTCTGCCCACTCGTTATGTGGATTTCATCAAAGTGATTGATTACCTCTCAAATCATGATGAGTATCCTCAGACGGTTGCAGAAGTGGTAGCCGAAGTTGGTTTGAAGGGGGATTATGCAGGTACAACAACCCTGGATAAGGATGACATTCACAGGATAGTCGAGCTTGCAAAAGATAACATCTGGCTTCGTTATTTCATCAGCAAAATCAACGATGAAGGTGATACCTGGATAGATTTTGAACAACAGCTGTCATTCATCTCTGGTTTGTTCATGCGCACGATGGATTTCACCGATGGCAGAGTCAATGTGCCCATACCCAAAGGAAAGGATGTGGACAGCAAAGAGTTGTTTTATTTGGTGAAAGAATTCTTTGAGACGTTCTTCATCGAAGACAAAGGCATCATGGCTGTTGATTGGGCAGCCAAATACAAACCAGAATTTATGACAGAGTACCCACCGAAATCGAGCAAATACATTCTAGATAAATCGAAGGTCATCGAGAAACTGCACTCTGCGGTTATTGATTTGTCTGAAATGTTGAAGCTCTATTTGAAGTGCTTTGTCGATAAGCCGGTTAGTGAGAACATTGACGCTCTGAATGAAAAGAATTGTGTGGGATATCAGCGAGTTGAGCACGTGTTGACCTTCAATTACACGAACACCTATGAGATGCTTTTTTCCCAGCACTCACAGATTGGTGTGAAGCATCTGCATGGAAACGTCGATACTGAGATTGTGCTGGGCTATAATCCTGATTCATCAGATTACCGAGTACCTGCGAATACGGATTTACTGGCGTTTAAGAAGTATTATCAGCGAGCGTATTACGATACGAATCGGGAACTCATTCTGTTCAATAACATCGTGAGTCGAAACAGAACTGATGTGGAGATCATCGTTATGGGGTTTTCTTTGAGCAGAAGCGATGAGGACATCATTCGTACCATATTTGAACCAGCAACGAAGATCACTGTTTACTGTCATTCGGACAAGGATAGATCGAAGTACCTGCATAATCTTGTTGAGATTTACGGCAAAGACGGGTTTGACGAGCTTGTTTATGGGAAGAATCTGAGTTTTATTACGGGGACAGAAGAATTAAAGCTGTTTTTTGATGCACAAAGGATAAAGGATTTGCTGTAATGAAGCATTTTGGGTGAATATGAACGGTTTTCATACATCTGTGAAAGATGTTACAGCACTCCGCTGATTTAGCGGAGTGCTTCTGTCGGATTCGTGAAATCGGGAAGTGCTGGCGTGGTTAAGCTGTATGAACCAGTCTGACGGATTGACGGAAGCACGTCATCGAAAACCCTGGTCTCGAATGGTTCGCAATACTCATAATAACGCCCGCCGGCTAGGCGGGCTAACACCATGCGCAAAAACGCCCGCCGGCAGGCGGGCCAACACCCTACGTTTAGTAATTCGAAGTCGTCGACATTGGGACGGGAACTTTATTCCCGTCCTTATCGACAATCGCCTTCCAATTGACGTAAATATTCTTGTCGTTGCTATATTTCGGAATATTTGCCGACAAGACGCCTCCATCGTGCCCCGAGTTGCTGCTCAAGAGCCCGTGAATCGATTCGCCAGTCGATGTAACAGGGAGCTTGGCAGCATTGAACGTAAACGGCTTTGCCGATGCGTCGGTGATCTGACTTCCCGAGCTCTTTGCCCCATCGCCATAGATGTCTGCATTCCAATACGTTTCGTAGAGGTATTTGCCGCGCGTCGCTAAGAGCTTCGATTTATAATAAGCCATGTTTTCGTGCTTTTCGTCGCCCGTGAATCTGCCCGAAACGAAGTTATTGACGATCTTACCACCTTGATTGGTATTCGTCACGCCGCCCAAGACGGCGTTTTCGTATTGCCCCCACGACGGGAAGTTGTATGTCGTATAGGCATGGTTATTGACGATGTATCGATTGATATCTATATTATTACCAAATTCAAATGGTGGATTAATCGATGAGATCCCGCCCCAATAAACCGCATTTTTGCTACAAGCGCCTTTCTCGATAGTGAAAGCGACATTGGCATACGAATTGATAACATAAGAATCAGATGGGGCGCTATAACATCCGACGATACCGCCGGCATAATTAATCGCGGGCTTGTATTTCGCATCTTCTGCATAGGCGAGTGCGGAACTCAAAGACTCGCATTTTGGCTCTATCGATATCGAACCATCGACATAAATCCCGTTACAAGCATTTACTAAACTGCCTGCAACTACAATCCCGGCGCCCCCACCGACACACGCTTTGCCTTCTGCCTTTGCGTCGTTCCATTGTTTTTGTCCAGAAGATTCATCGTCGGCGGCGACGACGATATCGCCTTTGAAACTCGAATCCTGAAGGGACGAAGCATAGCCAGCGATACCACCGACATACGTATTGCTATGTCGAATCACTACGCCGTCACTAGTAGCTTTTCGATGTATCTTCGTCTTTGTATCGGCTTTAATCGTCCCCGTGCTATGCACGTCTTTTAATATAGTTGCCCAGCCAGCAATACCACCGACTCGATACGACATAGGGTAGATTGTTTCTTGAGTCAAATCCACAGTACTATCAAACATTGAATAAGTCTTGATTTCGACATCGGCTAACAACGTCACATTCGTATTAGCATGGACATTTTTTATTACTAAAGGCTGGCCTATCTCTCCAGCGACACCACCGACGGAAATAGTCTGCGGGCTAAAATCAAACTTATTGTCTTTGTCTTTTTTCAGATCTTGTTTGACTATGAATTCAACCGACGTATTACTGCCGTGTAGATAAATATTTCTTATAAAATCACCACCAGCAAAATCACCTGCTAATCCGCCAACCATCAAATGGAGATATTCCTCCAATACTCTCTCGATATCATCATTAAATATGACGTATAATTTCGATGTCCCAGAGATATTCTCTACTGTTGCCCCACCTCGCGTTTTGCCGATTAACGTACCATAGGCTCTACGCGCTTTGGCATTGACGACATTCACCGTTATACTGACGACCAAATTGCGCAACGTCACAGTTTCCTCGTCGCTATTGTTCTCTTGCAAACTGCCAAACAACCCAATGTCATGCTCCCAAGTAATAGTATCCATATCGAAATTGAACACGCCCGATATTCGCTTGCCATTGCCCTCAAATATTCCTCCAAAGTCCGAGATGGGTTCGTAATCCGACGTTTCGCCAAAATCGATCGATCGCTTCAAGATATAATTCTTATTCAAAACATCCCTATCGCCCGCTTTGGCCTTTCTCTGAATTTGCATAAAATCTTCGGGCGTCGATATGTTGATAAAGCAACCTCCGCCGTTTTCTAACCTGCTATCGACAACCCATGTCTCTCCACAACCGCATTTATCGGGCGCGTATTTATAGGGATCGTCGGGGCATTCATCACTGCAGATGTCGGTGAACTGTTGGCAATCGGGATCGGCACAATCGATCAAGCCATCGCCATCGTTGTCGTTGCCATCGCTACACATTTCCTGTGTCACGTCGTCGGCTTTTTGGCCCAAACAATGTTGGAATCCTTTGCATTCGACGTCGGCACAATCGACCAAGCCATCGCCGTCGTTGTCGTTGCCATCGCTACAGAGTTCAAGCGTATCTTCGCCGACTTTGCCCCCACCCATACATACGTCGAAGTGCTTGCAACTGATCGAGTCGCAATCTTTGACGCCATCGACATCGTTGTCGATGCCATCGCTACACAATTCTGCCGAATTTTCTGCAATGCGATACGCCGCACAATGTTCGAAGACCAAGCAATCGGAATCGTTGCAGTCGACGAAGTCATCGCCATCGTTGTCGACCTCGTCGCTACAAAGCGCTTCGGTGTTCTCTTTGGGCTTGCAATGGTCAAACGCAGCGCAATCGGGGTCGGCACAATCGCTCAATCCATCGCCGTCGTTATCGAGGCCATCTTTACAAAGCGCTTCGGTGTTCTCGGCCTTTTTCTGACAAATGGCGAAGACTTGGCAATCGGAGTCGTCGCAGTCGACCAAGCCATCGCCGTCGTTGTCGTTGCCATCTTGGCAAGCGACGAGCGTATCTTCTTTGCCAGCTTCGGCTTCTTGGCAAAAGGCAAACGATTTGCATCCATCGTCTTTGCAGTCGACAAGGCCGTTGCCATCGTTATCGATGCCATCTTTGCAGAGATCTTCCGTGTTCTCTGCTTTCTTCTTTTGGCAAATGGTGAAGGCTTGGCAATCGGGGTCGTCGCAATCGACCAAGCCATCGCCGTCGTTGTCGTTGCCATCTTGGCAAGCGACGAGCGTATTTTCTTTGCCCTCTTCGGCTTCTTGGCAAAAGGCAAACGCCTTGCATCCATCGTCTTTGCAGTCGACGCGGCCATTGCCATCGTTGTCTTGACCATCTTGGCAAAGCTCTGCCGTGTTCTCGGGCACTCTCGCGTCGCCATCTTTGCTCGAATCATCGCCGCAGCCACAGATCATCAACGTCAAACAGCCTACTATACACCAATAGAATACGTGTTTCCGATTCATTATGCGCTCCATGTTGGTAGTAAAAAAGACCAAACAACGATATCGATATTTGGTCATCTGTGATGATGTTGTGGCGATCTTACCAAATCCCCCCGACCATTTCAAAAAAAATAATCGCAAGACCGTTTTTTTTTCGTCTCTACCCACAAAAAAAGCCCCCATATCTTTCGATATAGGGGCTCGAAGCGCAGGCGCTCTCGTTCGATCGGATTATGCGAACTTCAAGTAATCGGCGCTCACATAGCCAAATTGTTTGCCGTGGAGCACTTTAACCCAGCTCCCCGTCTTGCCGATGATTTTGACTTCTGTCCCATTGGGAAGAGAACCAATTTTATCGGAATCGACCGAAGGACCTTTGCGCACGTTGAGAGCCGACGCCGTGACCGTCGCCACGGGCGCATCGAAATCGGTGTATTTGCCGCAAACATAGCACGTCTTGCCCTGCAAATCGATGCTGAGCCAATCGTCGCAAACGCCTGTGACGCAAATCGTCGCACCTCGGTGGAGCTGACCAATGCGCGGCTTTTCGACCGACGGCGTTTCGCGAACGTTGAGCACATCGCAAGTGACTTTTGCTTCGACGTTATCGACGCCCATATAGAAGCACGCCTGATCGACGTCTTCTTGCGCATCGGTCTTGGCCGCCGTCGTCGACGTCAAATCGATACCGCTTTGTTCTTTGATTTCAGTGAACAATTTGTCGAAAATGAAACCACTCATGCTACAATCCTTTATTCAGATTTGAGTCCTCGGCGAATGAGCAAGTAATCGCTCGACGGTTCGCGATCGGCAAAATTCTTGTACTGCGTCATCGGGTCAACGGAATTGCCGCGCGACAAGACGTTATCGCGTAATTTCTGGCCTGTTTCGCGCGAAAGTCCGTGCTCTTTGAACCACTGCACGGCATCGGCATCGAGGACTTCGGACCAGATATAGGCATAATATCCCGCATCGTAACTATTGGCAAAGATGTGATTGAAGTACGTCGTGCGATAGCGCGGCGGCGTCGTGGGGATATCGAGTTTGACGCCAGCCAAGAGCTGGTGTTCGAGTGCTTCGAAGCCGTCGCGCGTAATCACGGGCAAATGTTCCAAATCGAACTGATACCAAGCTTGATCGAGCATCGCGGCGCCCAAATACTCGGCCGTCGCATAGCCTTGATTGAATTTCTCGGATTCTTTGAGCTTCTGGATGAGCTCGGCGGGGATCTTCTCGCCCGTTTCGTAGTGAACGGCATAATTGTCGAGCACTTCGGGCCAAAATGCCCAGACTTCGTTAAACTGCGACGGGAATTCGACGAAATCGCGCGGCACGTTCGTGCCGCTAAACTCCGGATACGTCACATTCGACAAAAGGCCGTGGAGCGCGTGACCAAATTCGTGGAACAACGTCGTCACTTCGTCGGTCGTCAAAAGCGTCGGGCCCGAGGCGGGCTTCGTCACGTTGATCTGGTTCAAGATGACCGGTTTAGTGCCCAACAATTTCGATTGCTGAACGTATTCGCTCATCCATGCGCCACCGCGTTTGTTATCGCGAGCATAGTAATCGCCATAGAACAAGCCGACTGCCGTGCCATCTTCGTCGAAGACTTCCCAAACCCGGACATCGGGATCGTAAACGGGCAAATCTTTGCGTTCGACGAATTTCAAGCCGTAGAGCTTCCCAGCGGCATAGAACACGCCCTTCTCGATAACCGTATTGAGCTCGAAATAGGGCTTGAGCTGGTTTTCGTCGATGGCATATTTTTGCTTGCGCAATTGCTCTGCATAATAGGGCCAATCCCATGCTTCGAGCTTAAATCCACCTTTTTGTGCATCGATAACGGCTTGGAGTTCGGCGGCTTCGCGTTCGAGGCTGGCACGCGCCGCATCGACCATCGATCCGAGCATGGCGTTGACGGCGTCGACCGTCTTTGCGCATTGATCTTCGACTTTGTAGGCGGCATGCGACGAATACCCGAGCATTTTGGCTCGCTCGGCCTTGAGTTTGAGCACGCGAGCGACGAGATCGCGGTTATCGGCTTCGTTTCCGCGCATGCCGCGTTGCAACGATGCTTTGTGAACTCTTTCGCGAAGTGCGCGGTTTTCGAGCGAAGCGAGTACCGGTTGAACCGATGTATTTCGGAGGACGATGAGATATTTGCCTTCGTTTCCACGGGCCTTTGCCGCATCGGCTGCCGCCGCGATTTCTGCATCGCTCAAACCCGCCAATTCTTCGCGCGTGTCGACTAAAACCGCCGATGAATTCATCTCGCTCAAGATATTTTGGCCAAATTTCGTCGAAATCGAAGAAATCTCGGCATTCATTTGCTTGATCTTCTCTTTATCGGCCGCCGATAGCTTCGCGCCGGCGCGCAAAAAGTCTTCGTGCGTCAATTCCAATAATCGCATCGATTCCGAATCGAGCCCTAGGTTGGCGCGATCGTTATAGAGCGCATCAATGCGCGCAAATAATTTATCGTTGAGATAGATTTCGTCGTTATGTGCCGAAAAGAGCGGCGCCATTTCTTCTTCGGCTTTCTTGAGTTCGTCGTTCGTGTAGGCATTGGTCATGTTATCGAAGACATACGCCACGCGCATAAAGCGTTGACCCGTCTTTTGCATGGCGACGAGCGTATTTTCGAAAGTCGGCGCCTCGGTCTGATTGGCAATCGCATCGATTTCTTTCTTCTGCTCTGCCATCGCAAATTTCAATGCAGGAACGAAGTGTTCTGTTCGAATTTTATCGTACTCAGGCGCCTGATAAGGCAACGTATTGTCGTGAGCAAAGGGGTTTGACGAATCCAATGTAAGCTCCTGTTCGGGTTGCGCTTCGGCACTACTCTTGGCTACATCCGATGTCGCAGACTGCGTCTGCACGGGGGCACTAGCGCAACCAAAGAAAAACGAGGCGATGATAACGGGTAAAAATCTTTTAAGGTGCATGAAAACTCCTGTCTGCACACGCCGATAATGCGCCGTGCACGTCGTCGAAAGAATACATCGCGCCTCCGCACATGCGCCACACTGGCGCACGACGCGATCGAAAGAATTAAAGAGCACGTTTGCCCGATTTCATGCAACGCTTTTTTGCTCTACGTTATTCCCGACTAGCACCCGATATTGGCTACGCGTTGCATATAAGCTCGCAAAGCCTCGGGATCGTCGCGCAAGTTGTCTTGTATGACGAGGTCGAGATTTAAGATCTTCTTCAAAATTTCGACGATTTGCTTTTCGTTCATCGCATAATCGCGATCGATCGTATCGGAATCGACGCGAGCTTCGGCCTCGACGACGCGACACCAAACTTCTCGATTCCGAGCGATATAATCGTCGAGTGCGGGCATCAGTTTATCGGGTTGCGCAGAATAAACCGACATGATGCGCTCGAGCTCTTCATACGATCCGAGTAAATCTTTCGAATAACTCCGGCTACAACCCGCCGAAAAAACTACCGCTAAACAACACAAAACTATGAATATCGTGCGCTTCATCTCAATTTCCCTGCCATTTAGACGCCGCAATCTGCCCTAAATTCCCAGCAAACCTTGTTGGCGTTTACCCGTTCTTTGTTTCTTCGACGGGGCGATCAAACCATCGCCATCGGATCCCGATTTTTTCGCCGGTTTTGCCGCAGCCTTCTTGCCGAGTTCGACGTCGATCGAAAGCGAATCCGACTTGCTGAGTTGAACTTTTTTTGTCCAAGTTTCGTAGCCTTCGCGTTCGATGCGAAGTGAATAAATCCCCGCCGACAGGCTCATTTCTGGATCGGGATGCCCCTGATAAACGTCGTCGATATACAAATCGAGGTCGTTGAGATTGCCATCGTAATTGAACACGATCTTGCCCTGTTCGGCGCGTTTTTGGGCGATTGCCGCCAAACCCGCTTTGGCATCGGCATTTTGCGGATCTTTATCTAAAACGCTTTGGAACAATTCCTGTGCTTTATCGATGTCGTCGTTTTCGATCTCGCTCGTCGCTTGTAAGATGACTTTTGCATTGTCGATCTTGGCTCGATATTCGACGATTCGCTTCGAAGTTTCGACATCGTGAACGTCGGGGCGCGCTTGAATGATCCCCAAAAAGTCCTCGGCTTCGGTTATCTTGCGAGCCGCCAAGTAATTGTCGATCTCGCCAAACATCTCGCTCAATTCGTCATTTTGAATCTGTGGCGTCGTTGGGGTAGCGTTCTGCTGCGACGGCAAGATGAAGACGAGGCTAGCCGCCAATATGGCAGCGACGAGGCAAACGCTAACTATCAAGAACTTCCGATCGCGCGTTGCTTGTGTCGCGACAATTTGAACGGGAATCGTGCTCACGACACCATTGGGTTGAACGAAAGAAATCCCCGAAGAACTCGTCACCGAACTCAATTCGCCATTGGCTTGAATGGCAATCTGTGGCGCCACCGATTGCCCATTGGGATAACTCTGCTGTTGCGTCGCCGTCGGCGCACTCACGCTCACATCGCCACTCGGGCACGAAACATCGCCCGATACCGATTGCGCCGCCTTGGCCACACTCGGGCTAGCCGTATCCCTGCCGACGGCACTCACTTGCGGGATCGACGCCACCGGCGGCAACATGTGCGTTTCGGCTTCTTCCGATAGCTTTTGCAAATCGATGCGCCCAAGGCTCATCGAGCTATAACCCGCACGAAGTTGTGGTGCATCGAGAGCATACGATATGGCATGGAGCAAATCGATGGCATTGGCAGGGCGCTTTGCCGGATCTTTGACCAAGCACTGATCGATGACTTCGCACAGCGCATCGGGCACGTTTTGGCTCTCTTCGACCACCGTCTTAAGCGGTGCCGCCGCCTCGTTGACGTGTTTGTAGAGAATGACGTTATCGTTAGGCCCGACAAATGGCTTGCGCCCGGCGAGCATGAGATAAAACATGACCCCGAGGGCATAGACATCGGTGCGCGTATCCGATACGCCCGTGAGGATTTGCTCGGGAGACATATACGACGCACTCCCGACGAGCTGATGCTCTTTCGTCACGTCGTCGTCGCCTTTGGCGAGCTTGGCGAGCCCAAAATCGAGGATCTTCACGAAGTTTTTTTCGCCCTCGAGCTCGCAGAGCATGATATTTGCGGGCTTTATATCGCGGTGAATCAGCCCGAGTTTATGCGCCTCTCCAATCCCCTTGAGTATTTGAACCGCTATCGGCAAAAACGTCTCAAGCGACATGGCGCCATTTTGTTTGATATACTTTCCGAGCGTAATGCCTTGGGCGTATTCCATGACGATATACGCCAAATCGCCATCGCGACCGTAATCGAATATCGTGACGATATTCGGGTGATGCAAGATGCTCAAGCCACGCGCTTCGCGCTGGAAACGCCCAACCGCGTCTTCGTTGTCGATCAAATCGGAATTGAGAACTTTGACGCAAACGTCGCGCCCCAATTTCGTTTGCTTGGCCAAGTAGACGACGCCCATCCCGCCTTTGCCAATGCGACGAACTATCTCGTAGCTACCCGATAGGCATTCCCCCTCGAGATCGTCGAGCGTGCGCCTTCGTCTCTCTTCCCCACTCGCATTTTGACCCTCTACAAACGCCACACCCGCCTCCATTTCCGACGTCTTCTCTCAAGGCTTACACCGTCACGACGATATACCCCTTGCCCAAATAGAATAAATCCCCTCTCTTGTGCAAGTTTTGAGTGATCTTTTCACGTCTCCCCCCCGCCCCATGCCATAGCACGACTAAAGCGGCGTCGTTTCGGCCATATATTGGCGCAAAACCGCCTCATCGCTATCGATATCAATGGCAAATCCGGGCTCTGTGCTCAAACGCGCCATTTCTTTGCGCAACATATCGAGCAACGGGCGATGCCCATGAGCCGCCGTTTCGATACCATCGATGCGACGCACAGGCATGAGACCACACGCCGTTCCCGTAATGAATACTTCACGCTCAGAACCGACGAAATCCGTCGGCAACATCTTTTCATCTTCGACGACGTCGAACCCAAGCCTACGCCCAGCCGCCAATATCAATGCTCGCGTCAATCCGACGAGCGCATACTGCGACGCCGGGCAACGTAGCTCGCGACGCCCGCCTCGTTCGCACGCCACGAATATGTTATCGGCTGTCGCCTCGGCTACATAGCCATCGCGCGTCAACATGAGCGTTTCATAAGCCCCCGTGTGCCGCGTTTCCAATAGCGCAAATACGTTGTTCAAATAGTTATTCGTCTTGATATTCGGATCGAGATGATGCGCATCGTTGCGGCGTATATCGCGAGCTATCGCCACATCTATGCCCTGCTCATAGCTCTCCTTCGGATACAACGCTATCGCCGAACAAATCACATAAACCGTTGGCGCTACGCATTTCCACGGATTCACACCCAGATTCCCGATGCCACGCGTCAAAACTGGGCGCAAATACCCACTCTGCCCTTCCGCCCCCAACGAACGACGGCACAATTCTACGATGATTTCACACAATTCTTCGCGACGATACGGAAATTCTATCCCCAATCGAACCGCCGAATTGACCCATCGATCGATGTGCTCTCGAAGCAAGAGAACGCGACGATTGTCGATCCGAATCCCCTCAAATACGGCATCGCCATACAAATTCCCGTGATCAAACGGGCTCAATCCCGCATCTTCGACTTCAAAATAGCCATCCCGACGCACAAACCCTTCGCCATCGACCCACTCCCGCACGTGTTCATCGCGCATACAACGCGGCGTTATCCCCTCGATATAGGGCATACTCATAAATATTCGCGTTTGTCTGAGATTCGCTCGCAATGCGTCTGCGACTTTTAATCCATTCATTCTACATTCTCACCATGTTGCACAATTCCTACGCCACCGCTCACTGCGGCAACGTAACCTCGTCGTGCGCACACATACCGCCACCCCAAATAATTGGCAACCCCATCCAATCCCCCACCAAGCCAATACAGCCACCACACCAACGCCATGCGCTCGGCATTCATCAAATCTCGGCAAATCAGGATGTTAAATCGGAAACCCCTACGGGGTTCATTTGGCTGATGCAT
>ERZ1034719.410-NODE-410-length-26301-cov-6.462318_pt1 | contig 26301 bp, 13 predicted proteins | sample MGYA00520703_ERZ1034719 | MGnify/ENA primary metagenome ERZ1034719 (study PRJEB33766, sample SAMN09781716) | gut metagenome | biome: gut microbiome | host: Homo sapiens | place: Madagascar | study: EMG produced TPA metagenomics assembly of the PRJNA485056 data set...
ATATTTGACTTCTTTATTTGGATTGTTAAAAGTATTTGAATTGTACAAATAAATGAAAATATTGAATATGAAGGCGACGAAATAATACCCCAAAAATAAATAAAAAGGTGTAAAAACATCAAAAACGGGCTCGGCAATAGCAGTCGTCGGGTTAGTCGTATGCGGCATCATCGTAACTGCAACAAAAAATCCAATAGCAATTGCTGGTATGTTTATCATCGCAACAAAGGCATTGGCCATGCCCCACCAAGGCCCGAGTGGATAGCACGTGATGAGCGCTATCAAACCACGCAGCCATCTGTGGCGTCCGAGAAATTTGCCAATTTTGCAATCCGTTGGATGTTTTTCGAGATAGGCGTTTTTTCGATACTGCTCGTCATCTACCTCTACGAGGTTCGACAATTCTTGGCAGTTTTTGGGGCGGTCTTCGGGTTTGACTGCCAATAAACGCGCCAATACTTCTCGCATGCGCCGGCTCGTCTTCGGTGCGCGTTCGTCGATGACTTGTTCGAAGAGCAATTTCATGCCCTCGTTGTCGATCTTATAGGGAGCCACGCCCGTGAGAAGGTGAAGCATCGTCGCCCCTAGCCCGTAGTAATCCGATTGAATGGTGCAATCGCCCATGAGCTGCTCGGGGGCCATATAACCCTGCGTGCCCGCAATCGTCGAGTTGAGACTTTTGCGTTCGGGGTTGGCAACGGCGCCAAAGTCGATGAGGTAAAACGCATTGTCTTGCGTGACGAGTATATTCGATGGTTTGATATCGCGGTGGATAATTGGCGGTTGATATTCCGTTTCGAGCGAAGTCAATATCGAAAGCATGCGGCGCGCAAAATCCCAAACGGTAGGCACGCCGACTGTCTTTCCATTTTTATTGAGTTTTTCGATGTATTCGAGGAGCGATTGTCCATCGATATATTCTTGCACGAGATAGTAATCATCGGGCGATCCGCTCCGTTCGATATAATCGATATATTTGGGCACGCCATCGATATCGACGCTTTTCATCGTTTCGACTTCTCGGCGGAATAAATCGAATGATTTAAAATCGTCTACCTTTTTGAGCTGTTTGACGGCAACCTTTTCGCCCGACACTCGCTCGACAGCCAGATATGTTATCCCATTGGCGCCCTCGCCGATCTGGCGTATAAAGCGATATTTACGCCGCAATATCTCTGGCGTTTCGATCGTCAATGCCTCATCTTTGTCCATCGTTTTGGATTGATTTGTCGTGTTCATTGTCATCTTTCTCCCCTCTAACCGACTTTGATATCACTCGCAACAAACAGATGCTCGTATTTGCGTGCTTTCAAAAAATCGCCCGATAAATAGACGTCGTCTTGTTCGAGTATGGGCCAAGGAATACTATAAACATACTCTCCGTCCATGACCGTGCAAGTGATGAGATATAGGCAAGGAATGAGGTCTCCTGGTTTGAGATCGTCGGGGCGACGACGCGTGTAAAAGTAGCGCACTAAATCGTCATCCGACGAATCGTCGACCGGATTAAATGTGTAAGTCACTTTCCATAATGGGCAGTATTCCGAAGATGGGCGATCGACGGCAAATTCGAATTCGATCGATTTGACCGTCGCGAATGTCTTGCGACCATAGCTCAATAATAATCGCAAAAGGGAATTGGAGGATTTGCAGGGGGGAGTCTTTGGGATTGCAGCTTTTACCATAGCGATAAGTGGGAAGATGAAGAACATAATAGGAATAAAAGTAAAAACGCAAGCAGCTAAAACATCATTAATAATGAAGAGGGGTCGGATGAAAAAATAACCAAAAAATAATACTATTATTGCAGCTATAGAAAAAGTCAATATTTGAGATTTCCTATAACTGTAATAGCGTTTTGCTCTTCTGAATACGGAAAACTGTTGCCTGTCAGCGACCGTATAGATGTTTTTTAATCTATCCTCGATATTGTTCATGGCTTCGCGCGGGATTTTGCGCGGTACCACATCGCTCAAAGCATCCCATTGTTCGATACAACCGGGCTGTTTATACGATTTCATCGGCGTCCAAGTGACTATTTTTTCTGCTTTGTCGTGATGGACGAGGGCGTCTAGGCTTTTGAAATCGCTTTTCTTTATCAGTTCGAGCGCTCGACGAATCGTCTTCGTATCGGTCAGGCGTTGGTCGATGTGGGGTTCGAGCATTTGACGCAATAAAAGCGTGACGGAAAATGGGAGGTTTTGCAGGTGTGGGTCGATGAGAAGTCGAAAATCGGCAATTTCGAGCGATTCGGGTGCAACGCCCGTCAATAAATAAAACGCCATCACCGCCATCGAATACAAATCGCTCGCCGGTTTGGGTTGCCCCATCAGTTGTTCCGGTGCCATGTATCCATAGGTGCCGGCGAGCGTCGATCCGCCGTCTTTGATAACTGGATTCGCGACCGCGCCAAAGTCGATGAGCCAAACCCTATAACCGTGTGCCGTGTCTTGTAGCATGATATTGCTCGGCTTGATGTCGCGATGTATGACCGGTGGATTGAGCGCATGAAGCGATTCCAAAATCGATGTCAGTTGGATGAGAATATCGGCGATATCGCTCAACAAAAAACGGTGATGCGCTTTGATAAACTCGCTCAAGGCATGCCCATCGATGTATTGTTGCACGATGACCGAGACCGGATCGGGGCCATTTAAGTCTTCGATGGCTTCGTAAAACTTCGCGACGCCATCGACGTGGATGGTCGACAACACCTTTGCTTCGCGATCAAACAGCTCATACATCTTCCAGTTTTTGACCGATTTGATGTGCATGACCTTGATGGCGACTTCTGATCCATCGCCAAGCCGTCTGCCGCGATAAACTTCGCCTTGACTCCCGCGTCCCAAACACTCCAATATTTCATACTTCTTGGCGATGCACGGTATCGACGACGTTTCTTCGTGATCGTGTGTTTGCGCCGTGTCGTATCCTCTATATGCCGTTTTGGCGGGCGTTTCGAGCGAACGTTCTATTTCGTTTGCCATCTCAGAGCTCCGATAAGTATATGAAATATGGCCCAAATGTATATATCACACGTGGGCGACATCGCGCGTGCAAATGCACGCTCGGCGCGTGTTTAGATCAATGTCAAAGATTTGTCTATGTATGATATCGTTTGAGCGCGAAATGAATCGATCGATGGGTGAAGCCCTATCTGCAGCGCTGCCTCAAATAGACGTAGCAGAGTGGCGTATTGGCGCGATCGATGAGCTACTCGTGCACGTCCCGTATTCGTAGCGCAGTCGCCGATAGGCGTAGCGATATGAGCACAACGCGCAATATCGAAGAGGTTGCCAGACGAACGGCGATGAAGTATGAATGCGGCGCCAGTCGCGCCAGATGCTACGCACGCGCCTGCGCCGTTGTAGGGCTGTGTTTTGCTTGGCGTGAATAGAAATAGAGTGAGTCGGCGTCGTGGCTGCACGGGGCGGCTCATCGACAGTGCGAAATATTGCAAAGGAGCAAATGATGAAGCGAAGCATGATGTGCCTATTGGGGCTTTCGATATCTCTGTGGATGGGGTTGAGCGCGTGTAGCCCGACCGAGAAAAAGGCGGCGGCGCCCGAGACGGCGAAAGAGCCCGCACAAGTCGAAGAAACGGCGAAGGTTGCCCAAGACGATAGCGCGGCCGATATGGCTCGCCTCCTCACGCCCGAGACCCTCAACGCGCAGGCACCCGAGCTTTTCAATGTCGAAATCGAAACGACAAAAGGGCGCATCGTCGTCGAAATGCACCGCGATTGGGCGCCTAATGGCGTCGACCGGTTTTATAATCTCGTCGAGGCCGGATTTTTTAAAGATATTGCTTTGTTCCGAATGGTCAAGGGGTTTGTCGTTCAATTCGGAATTCACGGCACGCCACTGGTGAGTAGCGTTTGGCGCGAAGCGTCGATTCAAGACGACCCCGTGAAGACGACGAATGCCCGCGGAACGCTCACGTTTGCAACGGCCGGCCCCAATACGCGCACGACGCAGTTGTTTATCAATTTGGGCGATAATGCCATGCTCGATAATCAGGGCTTTTCGCCGATTGGAAAGATTACATCGGGGATGGATGTCGTCGACGCGCTCAATTACGAACACGGCGAGCGCCCAAACCAGGGCAAGATTCAAAAAGAGGGCAATGCATACCTCAAAGAGAAATTCCCTGGGCTCGATTACATCGTTTCGATGAAGATTGCGCAGTAGTATTGCGCAGTGATCGCAGATGACACGTGCCCAGCAACTTTGGGCACGATGGCGTGATTGAAATAGCATTTGACAATGGCTAAAAGGTGCTTAGCTCTGCATGAGTGGCGATATTTGCCGTTGTGGCAATTCGTCGCCATGCCCGATATGTATCGATAGTCGATAAATCGATGATAGAGTGATGATAAGAGGATGAGAACATGGATTCGGGGAATCAGAACGAGAAGAAGAAAAAGATAGGTCGAGATGGTGCCGTGGCCGATGGCGATCAAGGTGGCGTATTGGGCAGTGGCGTCGGTCAGAGTGGTGCAGGGTTTGATGAACTCGACAATATGTATAAATTGGTTCGCGACGATGCTAATCAAAAGATTCCTGATTTATTGATATACCCGACGAATGAATATGTGGCATTTCCCGGATCGGTGATGGCACTTAATATCGTCGACAATAATCGGTTGTTGATCGTCGAAGAAGCATTGAAGACGAATACGGGGCTGTTTATTTTGCCATACGAACGCAATCAATCGACGTTCGACCCGGAGGCATGTATCGACGTCGTTGGGACTGAAGTTCGCATATTGAAACGCGAAAAGATCCCGCAAAGCGATGTGATAACCGTTACGGTTTTTGGCATGCGTCGGCTCTCATTGAAATCGATGTATGTCAAGGGCGAATTTTTCTATGGCATTTTCACCCATGCGCTCGACTTGCCGTTGGCATCGATGGGCGACGAAATGCTCGAAGATCGCAATTTGCTACGCCAAGTGCGCTTGGCCGTTCGCAATTTGTGGGATTTGCAGGGCGAAAAACGCGAGATGAAAGAGATCATGCGCATCATCGAGCGTTCGAATGATCCGGGGTGTTTTTGCGATCTCGTCGCAGCATCGCTCGAAATGCCATTTGAAAAGCGCTTAAAAATATTACAAGCCGTTTCGGTGCGCGAGCGATTGGAAATATTGCTCGGCATATTTGCGGCGCAAAAAGAAGCCAATGTGACGTTTAGCACGACGGCGAAAAAAGTGCGCGAAGATCTCGAAAAACAACAACGCGATTTCTTTATACGTCAACATATCAAGGCACTTCGCAAGCAAATCGGAGACACCGAGCCCGAACCCGAACCATCGCGCGACGAAGAAGAAATCATCGAAAAATTGAAAAATCTACAAGCGCCAGCCGAAGCGAAAGCATATATCGAAAAACAATATAAACGTTTGACATTTTTGTCGCAATCGAGCGCCGAATATGCCGCCGCGCGATCTCACATCGAAACATTGCTCGATATTCCTTGGAAAACGTATAGCGAAGATCAACTCGATCTGAATCATGCGCGCGAAATCCTCGATGCCGATCACTACGGACTAAAAGATGTGAAAGATCGCATCGTCGAATACCTCGCTGTGCTTTCGTTGCGCAAAGATTTCAAGGCGCCGATATTGTGTTTATATGGGCCTCCGGGCGTTGGCAAGACGAGCATCGGCAAGAGCATAGCCCGAGCCTTGGGGCGGAAGTTCGAGCGCGTCAGCCTAGGGGGTATCCACGACGAATCCGAAATTCGCGGCCATCGCCGCACCTATGTTGCGAGTATGCCTGGGCGAATCGTACAAGCCATTCGCCACGCGCAAACGATGAATCCCGTCATCTTGCTCGACGAAATCGATAAGCTATCGCATCACAATCAGGGCGATCCAGCGAGTGCATTGTTAGAAGTTCTCGACCCTGAACAACACCATGCATTTGTCGATAATTACATAGAAACGCCGATCGATTTGTCGCAAGTCTTGTTTTTGACGACGGCCAACAGCCTCGACACGATTCCAGGCCCCCTCCGCGATCGCATGGAAATCATCGAAATCCCCGGTTATACACATGTCGATAAACGGTTCATCGCCCAAGACTTCCTCATTCCGAAAGTATTGAAAGAACATGGTCTCGTCAATTCAAACCTCGCGGTGAGCGAAGAGGCACTCGACGACATTATCAATTTTTATACACGCGAGGCAGGCGTGCGAAAGCTCGAACATTGCTTGGCAGGCGTTTGCCGAAAAGTTGCCGCCCATGTCGTCACGGCGAAACAAGCGGGCAAGCGACGTGCAACGGCGCGTTTGACGCGCAAGAATTTGCCGCAATACCTCGGGAAACAAAAATACGATTTCGACATGGTCGAGGCGAAACGCCGCCCCGGTATTGCCACGGGCTTGGCTTGGACCCCAGTCGGGGGCGATATATTGTTTATCGAAACGACGCATTTGCCCGGCAAAGGTCAGCTCGTCATTACGGGGAAATTGGGCGACGTCATGCAAGAGAGCATTCGCGCTGCAACGACGCTATTGCGCGGTTGGCTTGCGAACGATAATGCATCGATCGACTTCGAAAAAGAAGACATCCACGTGCACGTGCCCGCTGGCGCGACGCCAAAAGATGGGCCTTCGGCAGGCGTCGCCATCTTCTGTGCACTGTTGAGCTTATATAAAGATGTATCGATTCCGGCGACGATTGCCATGACGGGTGAAATTTCACTTCGCGGCAATGTTTTGCCCGTGGGCGGTATCCGCGAAAAGGTTTTGGGGGCGCATCGCGCGGGCATTCGCACGATATTGTTGCCCGAAAAGAACAAAGCCGACCTCGACGACGTCCCGCAAGAAGTGCGCAACGATATCAAATTCCACTTCGTGCACTCGATCGACGATTGCGTGCGCATCGTGTTTCCCAAATCATAACGCTTCCATCGCCCCTTTTCGCCCATCATCCCCATCATCGCCATCGATTACAGGATACGCGACATGCCATATTGGATGAAATTAGCGATAGCCGTTGCCGTGACGTTTTTGAGTGCATGGATTCCGCTCGTCGGGAGTTACCACTACGAAACATCGTTGGCGACGGCACTCTTGGGGCTCGTGTGCATCCCATTCCTCGCGCCGCGCGTCGCCGAGTCGACGCCCGACGAAAAGGCAAAGACGATCGCAAAGTGCATTGGCGCTAGCATTTTATATTTTGTGTCGGCCAATGGCATATATATGGCGGTGGCTGCGCTCTCGAATCACCTTTGCGACGTCTCTCAAGGCATTCAATTTCAATTGCTCATAGCGTTGCCGTCAAATCTCCTCGTCGCATCGATAATTGCATGGGGGCAATGTGTTTTCAAACGGCGATTATGGCGGGTGTTATTATATATATTCGTCGTATGTATTGATTTTGGATTTGTCATTTTTGCGTTATATCATTGGCCACCGATCATCGCATTTGGGCAATTTATAGGGTATTTTGCGGGGTCGATATACGACGAATCGATCGACGTCTTTGGCCGCCTTTTTGCTTATCGATTGGGTACATTTGCCATTATTATATTGTGGTTATATGGGGCATGCGGGCGATTATGGCGTCAAATCGCCATGCCAATCGCTTGTCTATGCCTTTCTTTTGGTTATCAATTCTACCTCGCCGAAACGGGGCAAATTGCGCCCATGGGGCGCGGATCTCTCGAGTCGGCGTTGTGGGCGACGATCGATACACCGCACTATCGCATCCATTACTTGCCGCGATCGAAGAATCGGCAAGCCATGGCGAGAGAATACGAACGGATTGCCAACGATTACGAGCGAGATTATCGCTATTTGGAATCGTTTTTTCAGACGACGGTGTCGCAAAAGATGGAAATCTGGCATTATCCCGATGCCGAAATGAAAGGGCGTTATTTGGGCGCAAAGCGCACGAGCTTTGCTCGCCTTTGGAAACGCGAAATCCACGTCGTCGAAGGATCCGCCGATTCGACGCTTTCGCGCCACGAAATGGCCCATCTCTTTGCGGCATCGTTTTCGACATCGCACTTTGGCGTCGCCGGCGGCTGGCTCCCATCGCTCGGTTGGACCGAAGGGCTTGCCATGGCCGCCGAATGGCCCATCGAGACGTATGATCTACACGCTTGGGCTCATGGCATTTTGCATAACGAAGCTGTATTTGGACATATCGACCCCGTTACATTGATGTATGGTTTTTGGGGGCTGCCGTCGCGCGTCGCCTATACAGTTGCAGGATCTTTTGTTCGATGGCTTATCGAACGATATGGCATCGAGAAAGTTAAACAAATGTCGAATTTAATGCCAGGCGATTTCGAAGATGCTTTTGGCATATCTTTCCGCGATTTGTTCGAACAATGGCGCAACGATATCTTGCATCGCCATTTTGCCTCGGGCGTCGTCGATCGATCGCGCGTCGTCTTCGCCTCGCAATCGATATGGACGCGCCATTGCGCTCGCACGCGTGCATACGCGCAAATGCAATTCGCCACATGCTTGGGCGATAATCACTGCCCAAATCGCGTGAGCGATGAAATATTAGTCGGCGAATTCTGTACAAACGATGGCAATCGACTTGGCGATAGGTTACTCGGATTGGAATTGATTTATAGCCGCTATATCGCGCATGGTGCCATCGATACAGGCCATCGCGCAGCTGCTTTGCCCGCGCCACAAGGCACGATTGGCGCCCTTGGCCCGCAAAAATCGGCCGACGATATGTGTTCTGTCGATGAGATGGCAACAGCTTCGGCCTCGGATTTACGCCATGCCATTGCCCAGCGCCTCGGCCAAATCGATATCGCACAACTGGGCCCTGCTCAACAAATCTCATGGCACGAGCGCACCGCCGATATTCTTTGGCACGCCAATCAAAATACATTAGCGGCGTTATATTATCGCCTCTTGTCGACGAATGACGCAATCCCCGAGCCGACAGCTCGCCGCATCGAAATTAAAGCCCAAGCCGCCGAAACGATGCACTCACCCGTTTCGCAAATCTTGCGCCTTTGGTTCGCCAATAGCCTCGATGAATCTATCGCTGCCGCCTCGCTATCGTTTTCAAATGCCCCCATTCTGTCGTATTTGGCCTTTGTCAATGCCATGAACCGCCGCGATTTCACCACCGCACGACAAGTCTATATGCGCATCATATATCACATGCTCAGCGCCGAACGAGCTACGCAGTTGCCACCGCGTGCTTGGCGTGAGTTCTGGCGATTGGTGGGGTATTTGTAATCATCATGATTTCGATAGAGGCATAAAATGTCTGATGCATTTCATCATATACAAGAGAAAGATCCCGCCAAGGCGATATGCCCCTTCGTTAAATGGGCAGGTGGAAAAAAACAACTTCTCCCCGTTCTCGTCGAACGCATGCCATCGGCATATAATCGTTATTACGAACCTTTTATCGGTGGAGGGGCATTGTTGTTATGCATACAGCCCAAAAATGCAGTTATCAACGACGTCAATCGCCAATTGCTCAGCGTCTATAGACAGTTGAAACGCGATCCGAAGGGCGTCGTTGAACGATTAAAGCAGCTCGATGGCGTCGAATGCGATAAAGATCACTATATTGAAATGAGGGCGCGTTTTAATCGAAAGATTCAATCCGATGAACTCGATATTGAGTGTGCAGCCTTGATGATTTGGATAAATAAGCACTGCTTTAACGGCCTTTATCGTGTGAATTCCAAAGGGCTTTTTAACGTTCCCTATAACAATAGGGTGAATGGGGCGTCGATGAGCGTCGACAATCTCATCGCTATCGGCAAATACCTCAACGATGCACCGGTCGAGATTCGCGAGGGGGATTTCGAACGCGCATGCGAAGATGCCGAGGAAGGCGATTTTGTCTATTTCGATTCGCCCTATATTCCAGAGAGTAGAACGGCAAATTTTACTGATTATACGAAAGATGGCTTTGGATACGATGATCATTGCCGATTAGCCAAGCTATTCAAAAAGTTGTCGGATGACGGTGTCAAAGTCATGCTCAGCAATAATGATGTCGGTTTGATATATGAATTATATAAAGGATTTAATATTGAATCCATCGACGTGAGGCGATCTATCAATAGCGATGCTTCGAAAAGAGTGGGGCGAGAAGTCGTCGTGACGAATTATGGGAGGTCACTATGCCGCCATTGAGTTCGATTTGCGATGAGATTATGGCGCGTCGCAAGCTGTGCGAAAAAGCACGTTGCGTTGATAATTCCCATGAAAAGGCATGGTCGATGTGATAGTGTGCAAGTTTGGGGGCTTTTCTTTGATTCTCATAGGGAGTGGAGATAGATGGCACGGACGGAGATAGCGTTTCCGAGTTTGCCGAATGCGCGGCTTTTGTTTGGTAATCAAGACGTCAATTTGCGATATTTGGAGACGTCGCTCAATCTAGAGGCGCATTCCGATGGCAATAGCGTTCGTTTAGTGGGGGATGCCTCGGCTGTAGACGTCGCTCAGAAGGCACTTGTGGCGCTTTATGAGACGTCGAAACAGAATCGCGACGTGACGGTTTCGGAGTTTGCCGAGATGTTGCAGGCGTTGCAAGGCGGAGAAACGGCGCGTGGCGGTTGCATATTGCTCACAAACGACAAGCGAGCGATTCGCCCGAAGACGCCGCGTCAGGAGGCGTATGTCGAAGCGATACGCGACAACGACATAGCGTTTGGTATAGGCCCTGCGGGGACAGGCAAGACGTATTTGGCGATGGCCATGGCGGTCGATGCTTTGTTGCGCAAGCGCGTCAAGCGCATCGTGTTGGTTCGCCCGGCGGTCGAGGCTGGCGAGCGATTGGGGTTTTTGCCCGGCGACATGGCCGAAAAGGTCAATCCGTATTTGCGCCCGCTCTACGATGCGCTCTATGATATGGTCGATGCCGAACGGGCTCAACACTGGATAGAGCAAGGCTCGATCGAAGTAGCGCCGCTTGCGTTTATGCGTGGGCGCACGCTCAATCATGCCTTTATCATCCTCGACGAAGCCCAAAATGCGACGCATGAACAGATGAAGATGTTCCTCACGCGGCTTGGGTTTGGTTCGAAAGCCATCGTGACAGGCGATTTGACGCAGACCGATTTGGGCAGTGGTGTTCGCTCTGGGTTAGCTCGTGCTGTCGATATCTTGGCCAATGTCGAGGGCATTGCAATTGTGCGATTGACCGAGAGCGATATCGTTCGACATCCGCTCGTTCAGCGCATCGTCAATGCTTACGAAAGAGCAATTAGCAATTAGCAATTAGCAGTTAGCAATTAGCAATGAGCAATTAGCAATTAGCAATGAGCAGTTAGCAATTAGCAATGAGCAATGAGCAATGGGCGATGAGCAATTAGCAATTAGCAATTAGCAATTAGCAATTAGCAATTAGCAATGAGTGGCTAGTGGCTAGCGGTTAGCGGTTAGCGGTTAGCAATGAGCAGAGAGCAATGAGCAGTGAGTGGTGAGCAATGAGCGATGAGTGGTGAGCAGAGAGCAATGAGCAGAGAGCAATGAGCAGAGAGCAGAGAGCAGAGAGCAGTGAGCAATGAGCAATGAGCAGTTAGCGATGAGTGGTTAGTGGCTAGAAGTCAGTGGTTAGTGGCTAGAAGTCAGTGGTTAGTGGCTAGAACTAAAGGTTAGAGGCTATTTCTAATTTCTAATTTCTAATTGCTAATTAATAGTGAGCAGAGATCAATGAGCGATGGTTAGGGACTAATTGCTAATTGCTAATTGCTAATTGCTAATTAATAAAAGTATAATGATATAGATTGAATGTGAAATGAATGATGCATCATTTGGATAATATCTCGGAGCCGATAGGGCAAGGAAATCATCATGAGAAGCGAGATGGATGAATACCGACAGCGCGATAGTTTGAGTTTCGACAAAGTGCCGCGCAAGAAGAAGCAGTCGAGATTTTTGACGTTTGGCTTAGAAAACCCGTTGATATCGATTGGCTTTATTGGGCTCGTCGTTTTAGCCGTTATCTTGTGCGTCGGTAGCACGGGTGAAAGCGAATCGGGGGGAATGTCGCGAGCCGATATCGGTACGATTGCAACACACGATTACAAGGCGTCGCGCGATTTTACATTCGACCGAGTCGACCAAGAGGCGACCGACAGGATTCGCGATCAGCGCGTGTCGGAAGTTTTGCCCATCTATCGCTGGGATCGGGCATATCGAGATACGCTTTTGGCAAAGGTGCATCTCGTCTTTTTGAACATGCGCAATGGCTTGCAAGAAGAGGCATCGCGTTTATCGTCGATTCGCGTTGCGTGCCACGAGCCCGGCGAAAGCGTCGATAAAGATGCTACGCGCCAAAAATGGGTCGATGCCCTATTATCGCCCTATGCCGATAGCAGCGTATTTGAGCCGTATTTGTCGGTTTGTGCATTGAGCGATTCAGAGATTTCGGAGCAATTGACGCGCTGGACCGAAGTTCATCGCGATAGCTTTGTCCAATCGATGGGCTATGTCGTCGACGATACGACGTATGCATATTTGGCTTCGCATTGGTTTGCCGAATCGATCGAGACGAATTTGCGCGAGATTTACGACGTCGTCCTCGATCGGATGATCGTTTCGACGCGCCAAGCGATCGATGGCATAGACGACATTAGCGTGCAATGGCTAGAGGGCGAAGAGCGGAATTCAAAAATCGTCGATAAATCCGAAAAATCGATGATTTCGACGTTAGAATCGAGTGAGATGATGTTTTTGGGGCTTGCACGCGAATCGTTTTCGCAAGCGCCCGAAGGGTTTTATCTCTATTTCAAACAATTTGTTCGACCGAATTTGACATACGATGAGGCGGCGACAGAGCGCGAACGCCAATCGGTACGCGATAAGACGGCAGAATTGCGCGTCATCGAAGAGTATAAAAAAGGTCAGACGATCGTCGCGCGCGGTAATCCGATTCGCGCATCGCATTACGATATATTTGAAAAGATGACGCAATCGCAGGGCGATATCGAGAATCGCACGGTTCATTGGATATCGCTCATTACGGTCGTCGGCGTGTTGTTGTTCATGCTTTGGCGTAGTATGCGCGGAGGGGTACAGCGACAAAAGAGCCGCGATTTGGTCTACTTTGCATCGGGGATTCTCGTCTATGCGTTGAGTTTACGAGGATTTGTGTTGCTCAACGACGTTCTGGATTCGGTTTATCATTGGTCGTTTTCGATATTGTTATTATTCCCATTTGCGGCGGGCCCGATGGTCATGCTCATCGTCGTGAACCGGTTCTATGCCTATTTATTTGGCATTGTGACGGCGGTCATCGCGAGTCTCATCGTCGAAGATCAGAGCTTGCTGATGGGTTATATCATCATCAGTTCGGTGGCTGGGTGCATGTTGATGGAGCGCCCGAAGCGTAGCAATGTCGTTTTGCGTTATGGTGTCGTATTGGGCGCTGTGTCGGCTCTCATCGCGGTAGCGGCGTATTTGTTGCGCGGCGCGAATATGACGCATGTCGATTATTGGGTCGTCGCATTTTTGGGGCTTGCAAGTGGATTTTTATCGGCTGGCGTCGTGACGATTGGTTTGCCCATCGCCGAGAGCGTTTTTGGTTACGTGACGTCGAATAAATTGCTCGAGCTTTCGAACTTGGAGCACCCGGCGCTCAAGGCGTTGTTTATGGAAGCTCCGGGAACGTATCAACACTCGATTATGGTTGGCACGCTCAACGAAGCCGCCGCCGATGCGATCGGTGCAAATTCGATTTTAGCTCGCGTTGGCGGCTATTATCACGACATTGGAAAAGTCAAAAACGCCCAATACTTTGCCGAGAATCAGCGCGGCGACAATCCGCATAATCGCCTCAATCCCAATATGAGTGCACTTATATTGAAAACGCACGAGCGCGATGGGCTCGAAATTGCAAAGAAATATAAATTGCCCCAAGATATTCGCGATTTTATTGCAACGCATCACGGGACGAGTCGCATCGAGTACTTCTATCAACGCGCGAAAGAGCAACAAGAACGCGTTCACGAAGAAGATTATCGATATCCTGGACCGCGTCCGCAGACGCGCGAAACGGGCATTTGCATGGTTTCCGATATGGTCGAGGCGGCAGTGCGATCGTTGCCCGATAAGAGCCCCGATAAAATTCTCGTCCTCGTACACAAATTGATCAATCACAAGTTTTCCGATGGTCAGTTCGACGAATGCGACTTGACGCTGCGCGACTTGAACGATATCGCCAATGCCCTCATCGGCATATTAAATGCGTTCTATCACCATAGACCCGAATACCCCGACCAAAAGAAGGAGCGCGAGAAGATCGAAGCTGAAAAACGAGAAAAAGCCGAGGGGGCTAAAGAAAAATCGGATTCTGGCGTAGAAACAAAAGACAATTCGAAGAATTCGACGGCTGTGAAAGATAGTTCAGATAAATTGGAAAAAGCCGATTCATCTAAAGTCGATGGATCGAAAGATAAAGAGGCGAATGCCGCCGAGGCTAGCAATGCACCCAAAGGCGATGGCACGTCGACAAAAGATGCGAAAGACGTAAAAGAGCCAAAAGACGCGAAATCGCCGAAAGATTCTAAAGACGCGAAATCATCGAAAGAAGCGAATGCATCGAAAGATGCCAAGGAAGTCAAAGAATCTATCGACGCGAAAGATGCCAAGGATGCGAAATCGCCAAAAGAATCGAAAGAGCTGAAGGAGTCGAAATCCCAGAAAGACCAGAAAGACCAGAAAGAGAGCAAAGACGCGAAAGACGCGAAAGACCAGAAAGACGCCAAAGATGCCAAAGATGCGAAGTCGTCGAAGGAATCGAACGAGAAGGCCACAAAGCAAGAACAAAAAAACAGCAAGGGGGCGAAAGGCGATTGTAGCGTCGCCGATGAATCGATGGTAGAATCGACGGGGGCGGTTGAGTATTCTGGTGCGAGCGAAGAGAGCACTGTGGAAAGTCAAGCTGAGACAAACGAAGGTGACGATGGGACGGCAAGCGACGACAAGAGAGAAGTCGAAGCGCTACTCAAAGAGGGCGAAGCCGACGATCGCGATGGCAATGGTGAAACGCCGAAAACCGTCGACGCCGAAAGCGTGATGGCGACGATACAAGGAATTCAAGACGCATACGATTTGACATTCTCGAGTAAAGTTGACGTGTTTAAACGGAGCTAAGCAAAGCAATGAACGTGTACATTCCCAAGAATTGTAAATTGTTATCGGGTGATAGCGAAACGGGCGTTTTGCCAATTCAACCCCATGGACATTATGCCATAGAAGCGAGTGCAGGGACGGGGAAGACGTACACGATATCGAAATTGTTTTTCGATTTAGTCGTTCGCGGTGTCGATCCAGCGGAGATATTGGTCACGACGTTTACGCGTGCGGCGACGGCTGAACTCAAAAAACGACTCCATGATGAGATTCGCAATGCGATGAAAGCATTCGTGGATAAGTCTAAGCCAGGCTCGGAGAGTGAGCCCGCGCCCGAAGATATGACGGCGTATTGGCGAATCGATGACGAAGTGTATAAACGCCTATGTCGATGTGATGAAAAGTTTGGCGCGGTGACGATATCGACGCTCGATAGCTTGGTACAAAGGATATTGCGCGAAAACGCAGAATTGAGTTTGAGTTGTAGCGATTTCGAAGTGGCGCAACAATTCCAAACAGGCGATGCGTTTCGTCGTTTTATGACAGAAATCGTTCCGAAAGATGAAATCTTGCTCGCGATTGTCAGCGCATATCCATCGATTGAAAGCCCAAAGCGCACGACATTGAGCGATGATTCAGCGTCTTACCAAGATTTATCTTTTAGCCGCGAGCTCAAGAATTGTGCGCGTCGCGATGCTCAAAGTGTCAATTTGTTTGAATACGATGCGTTGGGATTTCGCGATTTTTATGATTTCATGGAATCGTATCGGAAGTGGTATGCCGAGTTTGTCGCTCTCGTGTCGACTATCGATCGCAAGCAATTTGTCGAATGGTGTGAGCGCTTCTCCAACGATCCTCCAAAATCGATCGGTTGGTCGCCACGTATCTTTTGTTTCAAATCAGAAGGCGAAAATTCAGAAAGCGAGTTAGTTTACTCGAATATCTATTTTCGGTTGACTCAAAAGCCAGACAATATGCGGAATTGGGCTTGGTTTTCGCGCCGATTAAAGGAGATTTTGGACAAGAAAGTCGAGAAAACGAGTCGGGATGTCGACGAATCCGAGCGAGCCGAGGCGGCAGACGGTGAAGAAGTACAATTGGTCGATAGGAGAAGGCTATCGACGCAGCGAGCCAAGCGCACTGCACGTGCGCGGCGCGTGATCGAGGCGCTCGAGAATTCGGCGAGTGCGATTGAATCGCCATACGAGCGATTTAGTGCGCTGTTGAGTTGTTTGACTGTATGTTGCGTTGGGGCAAAACAACTCGTCGTGGCTTATTGTGTTAAACCGTATTTGCAATGCATTGACTACGACAAACAGATCAAACGCGCCTATGAATACGACGATTTTACGCGCAATTTGATGCGATCGGCGAAAGCCGACGATGGCGATGGAAGAGAATTGATCGAAGCAGTGAAACGTCGATGGAAATGCGCAATCATCGATGAGTTTCAAGATACTAATGCGGATCAATGGGGATTTTTGAAAAAGTTCTTCCTCGATGAACATCATCAACTTTTTTTGATTGGCGATCCGAAGCAAGCGATTTATGCATTCCGCGGCTGTGATGTGTTTATTTATCGCACGGCAGTCGATGATATCGTCGCAGCAGGGCAATGTGATGGAGACGCAAACTCTGGTGTGTCGCAATGTAAACTGACGCTTGGAGAGAATTTCCGATCGACGCCCGTGATGATCGACACAATTAATGCGCTATATCAATGTAAATATAGCGTTTCAGAAAAGAAGAAAGCGAAGAAGGGCAAAAAAAGTAAGGTCGAAGAGAATAATGAAAATGTTGAAAATGTTGAAAATAATGGAGGAACTAATCCACTATTTTTGAACGAAGGCGCTATCATCGCATCGAATTATATCGATGACGATATCGATGAAAAAGTCAATCGATATGATGCCGTCACAGCAGGGCATAGAAGGTGGCATTGTATCGATAGGACGACGGGGCGCGAAGTCGATGGACTGTCGGTGTATCAATGCCAAACGGATAAAGTTAGTAAGGTTGATGATGAATGGGCAGATGGCATCGTTCGCATTCTCAAAGAAGATTACGTGACGAATAGGATATGTTTTTTCGATGAAGATGCTTATGATGCGTATAAATCGTATACGGGCGATGAAAAGGAGAAGCAAAAATTATTCGATAAAGCATTTCGCCCGATCAAGTCGGTGTATTTATTATGTGAAAAGCGATCGGCTCTGAAGAAAGTTCGCAATGCCATGTTGGCAAATGGGTTTGTTTTCGAAGATACAAAGAAACTCGGTAAATTATTTGGAAATCAAGAAAGCCTCGATTTGATACGTTTGATGTATGCTATCGACAACCCAGACAATAAAGAATACGTTGCCGCAGCGCTCAATACGATGTTCTTTGGTTTGTCGTTGTATGATGTCGCCACACTCCTAGAAGCCCCCGAGAGTTGTGCCAAAGAGAAATTCAAAGAATGGTCGCGCATATCGAAAGATCGTCGGAAGTACTCGCTCATATTCGAAGATATTTTGAAGACGACGCGTTTTCGCGAAAGGCTTAACGTCTTTTCGACGACTGAGGCGCCTTATTGGAGAGTGCTACGCCTCGTGGATTTGCTCACCGAAAAGGCGACATACGAAGATATGACGTGGCATGAACTCGTCGAATATGCCATCGATGCGTATTGGAATGATATGAGCGAAGACGATGATTCAGACGTTGACGATGCCGAAGGCGTCTTTGTGAACAGTGGTTTGAAAATTCAAATGAAGACGATTCACAGTTGCAAAGGCCTCGAAGCCGATGTCGTTTTCACTGTGCTAGAGGCAACAAAACCGCAAGTGAGGCATTCGCCCGATGTTTGTCATGAAAAGGTCGATGGGCAATGGAAGCAATTCATCGATGCCGAGGCGATCGCCGGTGCTGATGAAAGTGAAAGATCTTCGGCATCAATGGAGGCGATGCTTGAATCAGAACGATTGCTATACGTCGCATTGACTAGGGCAAAGTATCGCCTCCACGTCCCATTATCGGATACAATCACCTATCCGCTAAGCAAAAAGTTGAATCAAGCACTGAAGGCGGCTCAGCCATTGATTAAAAAGACCGATTATTGCATCGATCCAGCAATACTCGAAGATTTGGAAAAGAACTGTCGACGACGCGACAGATTGAATCTGGCGACCAATGCTCAGAAAGAGTTGCTGACGCTCGATGATGCATGGGTTGTCAATGTCAATGGCAAAATTGTCGAATACGATGCATTGAATAGCCGTTTAGCGCAATCCATTGCTCCATGGCTCGAGACGCGAGTTCGATATAATCATTCTTATTCGGAATTGAAACGTCAGAATACTGGCGCAAATGACGTCGACGGCAATAAACCCGACAATCCCATCGTGCCAAAAGCGCGAGTGAAAAGCGCGTTGCCGGGCGGAACGAATACGGGGTTGTTTTTGCACGAAGCATTTGAAAAAGTCGATTTCGAGCGAGTGAAACGCATACGCGATGCGTTTGCAGGTGAAGAAGGCGAGCTTTTTGATAGCTTGATTGCACTTCGAGAAAAGCAATCCCGTGAGATCGATGAGAATGATGATTTGATGGGCGTGGAACAGTTGTTTTCATCGCTCGAGAGAAAGTATAAGTTTTCAAATAATCCAGCGGCAATCAAAGCGGCGAAGCGCATATTATATCGCACTTTGACGTCGACAGGTCATGAGTTTTTGGCCGATGGTATGGCGCTTTGCGATGCCGATAAAGTCATCAGTGAGATGGAATTTTTATCGAATTGCAAAGGGATGGAAGGCATTGATGGTACATTTAATGCAGATTTCGATATGTTTAACGGTTCTATCGACTGCGCGTGCCGTTTCGACGATACTTGGTATATCATCGATTGGAAGAGCGACACCCTTGCCGATTATAGCGATGAATTCTTGCGCGATCACGTCGCCGAATCGTATGGCAATCAAGTGGCAATCTATACGAGTGCATTCAAAAAGTGGCTCGCCAGTATCGATCCGAATGGGTGGTGTACATTTGGTGGGATGATTTACGTATTTTTGCGCGGCGTGGAGCCCGAGGGCGACACGGGATTTTTCTGGATCAATCCAGAGTCTTGATGGGCGGGCATTGGTTGATGGAGTTAAACCCGCCCCAACGGGGCGGGCATTGGCGTAGGCGTATGCGCGCAAGGGCGTAGCCCGAGCACATAGCCGTAGCTAGAGCCCGTATTGAGCGGCGAGCGAAATAGGGCGATTCTGAGCCCGTATTGAGCGGCGAGCGAAATAGGGCGATTTTGAGCCCGTATTGAGCGGCGAGCGAAATAGGGCGATGGCGCCGTCTCGGCGTAGGCGAGTCGGCGCGAAAAGAGATAGCAAAATCAATTTGAAAGTGCTTTTCGACGTTCGATGCGCACGGCTTCGATGCGGTTGAGGAACATCATGGCGTCGGATTTGTTATCGCGGTTAATATGACATTTGCTTTTTAATATTGTCGAACCGATGTTGATTTGTAACACAGTATAGAATGACATGTAATAACAAACGGGCAACATGAGGCAAGCGTAGATTAGGACGATGAGAGTGATGCCGGTGTTGCCTGAATGGCGAGCGATGAAGAAATAATATAAGCCCGTGATGATGATAAGTGCAATGTCGATGATGGGCCATATATACTTGCGTTCTTCGTGCAGAGAAGTGCCTTGAATGTTTTCAATGTCGTAGACTTCGCAATTTGTGACATTGTGTTTTTTGTTACTCGTTACATTCCAAATTCTGTGCGTTGTGAGGTAGAAAGTATTAAAAATTGCAATGGGTTGCTCGTCGTCCATGAGACGTTCTTTGAAAAACGGATCGTCGAAAGTCATCGATGGTTCGTTTTTTGTATTATCGAGAACGACGGGGTTGGCAGCGACGTTTGTTTTTTCGTCGCGAGCGGGGCATTTTCTGACGACGGCGCGTTCGTTGACGACAGGCATTTCGTCGGTCATGGCTTGTAGAGTATTGAATTCTTTGCGCAACTTTGACTTTTTAGAAAGTATATCGTCGTCGTTTGAATGTTCGCGCTCGGCTTGTAATTCTTTTTCGCGTATTTCGTTTGCCAAGTAGAGGTGTAGTTCGTCTTCTTTTTCGAAGAGGGTGCGGACGCCGTCTTTTGTCGAGAGGTCTTGTGACGGTGCGGGGAGGAGTTCGCTGTCGGATGCGGCGGCGCGAGCTTCGGCGCGTAGCATGTGGCGTAGTGTGCTCGTGTTTTGGATTTTGAGGACGTCGGAGTGTTCTTCGAGTTTTTCGAAATCGTCGTCGACGACTTTTGGGTCGGGTTTTGGCTTGTTGGCGGGCGTGACGCAGTCGGAGTTGGCGAGGTCGTCGAGATCGGCGAGTTTTGCAATGCCGGCGACGTGTGCAAGGTCGTCGGCTTTGTCGAGAATGTGCGGGAGCACGTCGGACGATCGTCGAATTTTGAATTGTTCGGAGGGCGAATCGTCTTCATTTTCTTCGGTGAATGACGAAGAATCGAGAATTGAATGCAAATCGCTGTGCAATGAGCGTTCGCCTCTGATGGCGGTTCTGGAGACGTTTTTTCGGCTAATTCTGTTTCGTTCGTGTTTGGTGGAGGCGTCGCCTTGGGCGTCGGCGCGTCGTGCGCGTTCGAGAGCTTCGACGAGTTCGGAGGCGCGTTCGAGGATGGAGTTGTCGATTGGGTCGTCGGAATTGGCGACGTATTGTCGCGCGGCGTCGACGGCTGCGCGCGCGGCTTCGAGGCACAGCGATCGCGGCATGTCGTCGTGTGACGTGGAGAGAATGCCCGATTCGAGGACGGCTTCGCTGAGGTCGGTTTGCGGGCGTGGCATCGTGGCGTTTGTTTCGTCGTTGGCATCGTCGGCGTCGATGGGGGGCACGGCGCGTTGGGCTGTTTTATGCCTGGTGTTGACGCGTTCGCGTGTGCGTTCGCTCGTCAATTCGACGACGTCGTCGTTGGTCGTTTGGTGTGCTGGCGTTTCGGCGCGTTCGTCGAGTGGGGCTTGGACGGGGGCGGCCCCGAGGTCGTCGAGCGAAATATCGATGCTCGGGCAATCACGGAGGACTTGGTCGACGGGAATTTTGGGAATGCGCGGAATAGATCCACTGTGCGCACGCTCGGTGTGGCGGATGGCACGAGAATCGGCGCGGCTGTCGCTGAGCGGCGAGCCCGTTTTGGCGTCGACTTGTAGTGTCGTTGCACTTTCGGTGTGTTTTGTATTGCTCGAGGTGCGAGCTTTTTCGGCGATGCTTTCGCGAACGAGGCTCGACTCCATGACGTATGTGACTTCGTTTGGTTCGGCTTCGATGTATTCGTCGTCGGCCATGTTGCGCATGCGTAGCAGCAGGCTTTCGGTGCGAGCGCCGATGTCGTCGGGCATGACTTGTGCCGATTCTTGGGCGTTTGCTTGAATTTGGGCGTTTGCCGGAGTTTGGGCGTTTGTTTGAATTTGGGCATTTGCCGGAGTTTGAGTCGTTTGAGCGTTTGCGGCCTGGCTGGTCGTCGCGATGGTTTCGTCGTTTGTCGCTTTTGGTGCGATCGTCGCGACGGTTTCGTCGCTCGTCGCTTTTGGTGCGATCGTCGCGACGGTTTCGTCGTTCGTCGCTTTTGGAGCCGTCGTCGCGACGGTTTCGTCGTTCGTCGCTTTTGGTGCGATCGTCGCGACGGTTTCGTCGAGTCGCACGCCCGAGTGAGGCGTCGTTGGCGAATCGAGATCGTCGTGGGGGAGTGCGATTTGCTGGGCGTTTGCTCGCTTTTGTTCATCGGCGGCGTTTTCGCGTTCGATTTCGTCGGCGATGGCGCTCGTAATCGACGATGCATATTGGATGTTTGCGGCGATATCGTCGAGATTGGTGCGCAGGGCAGTTTTCGTTTCGGTGATGTCGATTTGGACGGGTTGCGTCACTTGCATTTCGAATGCGTAGAGCTGTTCATCGAGCTTCGCATCTTTGTGCACGTTTGTGACGCCTTCGGAGAGTTCTTCGACTTTTTCTTTAGCGGCTTGAGCGGCGGCGCGTGCGATGATTTCGGCACGGCTGTCGATGACGGTTTCGAGTCGAGGAGGGAGTTTTGACGAAGCAGGCGAGACGATCCCGGCGGCGACTGGCTTGATTTGTGGCGGGACTTTTCCGGTCGGATCGAGCCCCCAAACTTTCCTCAGAAGTGGAATATTCTTCGCTAAAACCCATTCTTTATCGGGTAAAATTCGAATTTTCGTATCTTTTTTGATGGTATCGACTTCTGCTAATTTTACGAGTTCATCGTCATTGGCGATTTCGGCGACAAAATTTGCAGCTTTGACCAAGTACCCGGGCATACGTCCTCCTGAATCGTAGCGTTGCGGTGGCGCTTTTTCGTTCAGAATGCTCTAAAAATCAAAGGTAATTACGCTAAAAATCTTCGGGTTCGAAGTCTCTCGGCGAGAGTTCTTCGATGTTGTCGGAGAATCCAGACTTCTAGTTTCTAGGTTTTGTCATGTGTTTTTCGAGCGCATCGACGAGTGCTTTTGCACTGTTCATGCATTCGACGATATCTTTGGCGATCATGTAGGCGGGAACGCTGATGATGTTTAATTCTTCGTCGACGCATGCTTCGTCGACTTTGCATTCGACGACGTTGGCGCCCATTTCGATGGCTTGTTTGGCAACGGGGTTCATGTCGCCGAATGTTATGCGAGGATTTTTGAACATTTGGGCGACGAGTAGTGGGGCGATGCACATAAAGCACAGTGTGCAGTTGGCAGAGTGTGCGCGTGTGATGAGGTCTTTGACGTCGGGTTCGAGGATGAGTTTTGACGATTCTTTGTCTTGGTAGGCTAGATTGGTGACCGCGCCCATTCCACCGGGGAAGACGATGGCATCGTAGGAGATGGGATTGAGTTTTTCGATCGGGTGAATTTGTCCGCGAGCAATGCGAGCCGATTCGGAGAGAATGTTTCGTTCTTCGGCAGTGGATTTTCCCGATAAGTGGTCGATGACTTGGGTTTGTGAGCGATTTGGGGCGTAGAAATGGACGCTGTGCCCGCGTTCTTCGAAGCAATAAGTGGCGCAAACTGTTTCGTGTATTTCCGATCCGTCTTTCACGCCGCATCCGCTCAAAATCATAGCGATTCGCATGGGTTCCTCCTGATTTGCTAAAAACGACAAAAATAGGCGCTTGCCTACGACCTACGGTAACAAGGGAGCGATTCGCAAAAATCAACATACCATTTTAACCCGTTTTTGACGTTTATCGAAACAAAAACGGCTCGAAGTCGTATCGATTTTTGTTCGGCATTGCGATGCGTTCTGAAATAATCTTCGCATTTGATGCGTTTTTGGTCGCCTTTGTTGCCTTGTATTGCAACGATATGGCGTTTTGCCTTGGGCAAAGTGGTCGAATGGCATGTGTTTTTCGAGAGGATTGAGAAAGAGTTATCGTCGTGGGGGGAGGCGTGGCACGTAGTTGTTCAATTGGCGCGTGGCGTGTATGGCGGGCGTTCGCGGTGGTATGCCTCGTTTTGGTGTGTTTTTGGCCGTGCGCGGGTTTTGCCGAAGATACTGCACTCTATAAGGCCGATACGGTGTCGCCCGGGGCGACGTATCGATCGGTTTTTGGTTTGACGGGGACGCAGTCGTATATTACGCGTGCGTTTAACAAATCGAGCAAGAACAGCGGGTTTTCGGTGATGGCTCGCGGTGGTTTTCGCATCGGGCGATGGGGGGGCTTTATGGAGCTCGGATTCGTCGGATGGGAGGGGTATGAATCGGCCGACCGCGCCCTGCAGAGTAGTTGGAACTTTGGAATAGGTGCCGAGGTCTTCTATTTTCAGCGTCGAATGCGCACATCGCTCGCCATTGGTGCGTCGTTTCTCTATCGCGAAGCGCCACCCGATCCGATTGGAACGGTTGGGGCATATCTCGATTTTACGCCGTCGAGCTATGTACTCAGACCGCATCGCAACTTTGGCATCGTGATTGCGCCGCTATCGCTCTTCATCGCCGTTCCCGCCTTCGAAGGCATTCCGCTCGTCATCATCCAATATCGCACGACGGTCACGCTGGAGTTTTCGCTATGATAGAGCCCGTGAAAAAGAGCGAAATCGCGTCGTTTTTGACGGCGACAGGGCATAAAGTTGCGGTTTTGGCCTGTGCAATCGTCGTTTGTTGGGCACTGTTCGAGCCGTTTTTGGCATGGGGTCAGATTGCGGAGGGGGTTCGCGGTGCGGATTCGGGCACGGAGAAGGCTCGCTGTGCGGAGTTGGGCGTTTTCGATAAAAGTACTAAAGAAATGGTGCGTGGTTGGTTCGAAGCGCCCAAAGAGCAGATGCATCGATGGTCGGTTTACTTCGATTTCGGATCGAGTCTTCTGACCGATGCCAACGAAGCGTCGTATTTTGCCGAGACGATAGGCGTCGGCGTAACGGTCGGATATCGGCTCAGCGAGCGATTTACGATTCTCGTTCACGTCGAGCAGAATGTTTGGAGAGCGCAAGATAACGACGATATTTGGAATTCGGGCGTTTTCAACTTCGGTGGTGGCATTGATTACGAAATCTTTTCGCCATACGTCCACGCCAGTGCCATGTTCGGCTTATCGGTGCTCACATTCGACACCGTACTCGACCATGCCGGGAGCGTCGGATATTTCGTCGACCTCGCTCCTATCGATATCCGATTCTACATTCTCAAGCGATTCGTCGTTTCGCTCTTTCCGCTCACGCTCCGAATCGAAGCGCCCGTCACGCATTCCCCCGAAATCTACTATATTCAATATCGAACAGTCGTTCGATTTGGCGTCCTTTTCTAGATATCTTCGGCGGTCGTTCTATTGTCTAATTTAATTCGCTCAATATGGTTATAATATGAATATTATTCTGAGAATAAAGCGATTATTGGCATTATGTTTGTTTTTATTAGGTGTGTTCGCATGCTCGGAGTCGTTTGCATACGAAGTCGGTGGTCGATTTGGCAAATCGTGTCACGAAGAAATCGCATTGCCGGCATTTCTCGAGGCGCTCGATACGTTGGCTGCGTTTGAGTCGAATATCGATTTGCCCGAAGATGGGACGACGCTTTCGCTGATTCGAGCGATCGAAGAGACGTCTCGTGAGCACGGACGTCCGCTGTCGAAAAAACAAGCGTTTATTTTGATGAGTATGATGTTGGGGGTTCGGGCTCCCGACCTCGACGGTCATGCTTCGAGTAATTTGGCGCATACGCGAGCCGAGCATGCCGATGAAGACGACAATGCCCAATACGCCCATACGCTGCGCGGAAAAAACGACGACGACGACATCGGCGATGCGATGGCGATCGAGGGTACGTATCGAGCCGTGATGGATCACGTCTCTCAAGCCTATAAGTTCAAATCGGTGACGCTGTCGTCGTTCAATATCCAGCAGAAACTCTATCTCGATTATTATGGGCGCATCGATGTGACCGTCAATGCCTCGGCATTTCACTTGGGCTTTGCGGCCCATACGATAGCCGATTCCTTTTCGCATACGATTCGTTCGAAGCAAGACGATTTCCGCAAGATCATCACGGTGATGAACTACGTCGAAGCGATTTATCCGAATTACAGAGAATCGCGCGATGGCATACGCCATTCGGCATTTACCGACGATTGTACGGAGGAAGAAAATGCGCCCGTCGTCGCTGCCGCGGTATTGGCAACGCGCGAATTCGAAGTGGCTTTTGAAGCGTTCTATGCGACGGGCGACGAAGCATCGATTCGGGCATTTTGGGAAGATTGGTTTCAGCTGCGAACCGACTGCGTTCACGATTACGCCGCGTGCGACTCGGAATATTACGCAGAATTGGCCATGCGCGATCCAACGCATGCGTATCTCGAGTGCCAAGCAAGCGTGAGGCGCCGCCCAAGCCCGCTATCGCTAGCCCTTTTATTGCCCTTTGTTTTGCCATTGATTTGGGGCATTTGGCGACGCCGATCGCCGCAAAAGCCGTGATAAGTCTAAGAAAATTCGCTTTTTGTCGCATTTCTCTATAAAAGCACTTCGCTCGTGCAACCGCTTTTTGAGCGCCGTTTGGCGACGAGGCGTTTGGCGCATTTCTTGCGCTTCGGCATCGATTTCGGGAGATCGCCGAGCGAGTCGGATTTCTAGGAATCGGGCTTTTGTGGCGGATTTCTGGCTTTTTGAGCGGATTTTGGAAGTTTGCCGAGCGAGTCGGATTTCTAGGAATCGGGCTTTTGTGGCGGATTTCTGGCTTTT
>ERZ1034719.414-NODE-414-length-26208-cov-17.524529_pt1 | contig 26208 bp, 22 predicted proteins | sample MGYA00520703_ERZ1034719 | MGnify/ENA primary metagenome ERZ1034719 (study PRJEB33766, sample SAMN09781716) | gut metagenome | biome: gut microbiome | host: Homo sapiens | place: Madagascar | study: EMG produced TPA metagenomics assembly of the PRJNA485056 data...
GCGCGGCACCCTTGGGCAACGGAAAGGGACGAAAGTGTCACCGGAGAGTGTCGCGTGGCACCCTTGGGCAACGGAAAGGGTCGGAAGTGTCGCCGGGGAGTGTCGCGCGGCACCCTTGGGCGGCGGAAAGGGGCGGAAGTGCTGCTGGGGAGTGTCGCGCGGTCACTGAGCTTGCCGAAGTGGCCATATTTGCAGGGATGGTGGCCGTGATTCTTCGTCAGATGATGGCGAATCTGCCAAATTGTCATATTCGAGGGAATGGCATAACATTCGATAATACTCCTTGCGTCCGGCTTCGGGAACGATGAAGGCGAAAGAAAAACGCTGCACTTCGGATCTGGCTGGGCAAAAGAAAGAATGATGCCCAGATCCGGTGAACGGGGTCGGGCGAGAAACAAAAAGAAAAACAAAAAAGAATAATAGGAGATTAAGAATATGGGAAAAATTATTGGTATCGACCTTGGAACCACGAATTCGTGCGTTGCGGTCATGGAAGGCAATCAGCCAACCGTCATAATCAACAACGAGGGTGAAAGAACCACCCCTTCAGTAGTCGCCTTTACCGATGGCGGTGAAAGAAAGATTGGTAACCCTGCAAAGCGTCAGGCCATCACGAACCCGCAGAACACAGTCTTCTCCATCAAGAGATTCATGGGTGAGACTTACGAACAGGTTCAGAAGGAGATCGCCAGAGTGCCTTACAAGGTTGTCAGAGGTGAGAACAACACTCCGCGTGTTGACATCAACGGCAAGCTCTATTCACCTCAGGAGATTTCAGCGATGATTCTCCAGAAGATGAAGAAGACCGCCGAGGACTACCTCCGTCAGGAAGTCACCGAGGCTGTCATCACAGTTCCGGCCTACTTCTCAGACTCACAGCGTCAGGCCACAAAGGAGGCCGGCAAGATCGCCGGACTCGATGTCAAGAGAATCATCAACGAGCCTACGGCCGCAGCCCTGGCTTACGGTCTTGACAAGAAGAACAAGGACATGAAGGTCGCTGTGTATGACCTTGGTGGTGGTACATTCGATATTTCCATCCTTGAGCTTGGTGGCGGAGTCTTCGAGGTTAAGTCAACCAACGGTGACACACACCTTGGAGGTGACGACTTCGATCAGGAGATCATCAACTGGCTCGCCCAGGAGTTTGCCAACGAGAACGGCGGAATCGACCTGAAGAAAGACCCTATGGCCCTTCAGAGATTGAAGGAAGCCGCCGAGAAGGCCAAGATCGAGCTGTCCAACCAGACATCGACCGAGATCAACCTGCCTTACATCATGCCGGTTGACGGAATTCCTAAGCACCTTGTAAAGACTCTTACCAGAGCCAAGTTCGAGCAGCTTTGCGACAACCTCTTCCAGAGGTCTATCGAGCCTTGCCGTCAGGCACTCAAGGACGCCGGTCTGAACGCTTCCGATATTGATGAGGTTCTTCTCGTGGGTGGTTCAACACGTATCCCTAAGGTACAGGAACTTGTCAAGGAGTTCTTCGGCAAGGAGCCTAACAGGAGTGTCAACCCAGACGAGGTTGTGGCCATCGGCGCGTCAATCCAGGGCGGTGTGCTCGCAGGTGATGTGAAGGATGTGCTTCTGCTTGATGTCACTCCGCTGTCACTCGGTATCGAGACCCTCGGTGGTGTGATGACAAAGCTCATCGAGTCCAACACGACCATCCCTACCCACAAGTCTCAGGTGTTCTCCACCGCGGCTGACAACCAGCCTTCTGTAGAGATTCACGTGCTTCAAGGTGAGCGTCCTATGGCGAAGGACAACAAGGAGATCGGTCTCTTCCATCTGGACGGAATAGCTCCGGCTCCGAGGGGAATACCTCAGATCGAGGTTACTTTCGACATCGACGCCAACGGTATCCTGAACGTGTCCGCCAAGGACAAGGCTACCGGCAAGGAACAGAACATCAGAATCGAGGCTTCATCAGGTCTGTCTGACGACGAGATACAGAGGATGCGTGACGAGGCGAAGGCCAACGAGGCCGCCGACAAGGAGGCCAAGGAGAAGGTTGACAAGATCAACAACGCCGACGCTCTCTGTTTCCAGTCCGACAAGAACCTGAAGGACTACGGCGACAAGATTCCTGCTGACAAGAAGTCAGCCATCGAGTCAGCCCTCGGCTCCCTCAAGGAGGCTGTCAAGAATCAGAACATCTCTGACATCGACCGTTACACCGAGGAACTCACGAAGGCTTGGAACGCCGCCTCAGAGGACATGAACCGCGCCGCCCAGGCCGGTGCCCAGCAGGGACCTCAGAACCCTTACGGCCCGCAGGCCGGTCCACAGGGTCCACAGAACGGCCCGGACGATCAAGGTCCTGACGAGCAGTAAAGACGATCGGATAATCAGATGATAATCAGATAATAAGAGAGAGGATGTGATTTCACACCCTCTTTTTTTTGTCCTCGTCCGTCAGGATGCTCACGAGTCACTTCGTGGCAGTCGGCTGGATTCCGTCGTACTGTTCGCAGACGGTGTGGTAGCTTTCAAGGTTGCCGATGTCGTAGCGGTGTCCGGGCATCTCCATTGCGTGGACAGGGGTCTGGGTGGAGAGCCAGGCTATGTAGCTGCCGGGAGCGTCGGTGCCGCAGCCGGCGGTGATGCCGGCGGAGATCAGGCTTGCGTCCTTGCGGGTGTAGTAGTAGAACGGGGGACAGCACCAGTGGGAGCGAGGCTCTGACGGCTTCTCCTCCATGCCAAGCACGAGGTCTTCGGAGCTGACCTCCACGACACCGCATTTGCGAAGGCGCTGCTCCGAAGGCTCGAAGAAGCGCATGATGCAGGACGTACCCTTTGCGCGGGCATATTCAATGAACCTTACGAGGCTGAAATCCAGCACATTGTCTCCGGCTATGACCAGCATGTCGTCGTCGATGCCGAGGGAATCGATCGCGAATTGGATGTCGCGCACCGCACCCAGGCGTGTCTCGTTTGTCACCGTGCCGTCGTCCACGACAGTGATCTTGTCGTCCGGTCGTCCGGCGGCCCAGTCGAGGAAATGCGCGGCGAACTTGTGGTTTGTGATGACTACATATTCATCAATCGCCCCGGAGGTTTTGATGTCGTCGATCAGCCAGTCAAGGATGGCTTTGTCCTTGATTTTCAGTAAGGGTTTTGGGAAATTTTTCGTCAGAGGGTAAAGCCGCGTCGCATAACCGGCGGCAAGGATCAGGCATTTCATGACTTATCTTCTAAATTTTCACGCCGTCCGCGCTGTGGCAGATGCAGGCCGAGTAATGCCCCCGCAGATCCGGGAACTCGGCAAGATACTCAGTCTCGACTTTTTTGAATATTTCCTCCTTGAACGACGGGTCGATCAAGGCCATGCAGCAGCCCTTGAATCCGGCTCCGCTGAAGCGGCCTCCGTAGATGCCGTCGGTTCTGGTCATGATCTCGTAGATCTTTTTCAGCTCTGGAGAGCCGGTCTCCCATTTCTCGATGGATGAGCCTTCTCCATCTCGACAGCGCCGGCGATCATCTCGCGCACATCGAATCCCGCCAGCACGATCGGCAGAAGTCCGACCGGAGTGAGGACGGAGAACCGGCCTCCCACGTTGTCCGGAACGACAAATGTCTTGTAGCCTTCCTGTGTGGAGAGGGTCTTGAGGGCTCCCTTGTGAGCGTCGGTGATGGCGACAATCCTTTCGGAAGCGTCTTTGTAGGTCTTCTCGATGTGTTCCTTGACGATCCTGAACGCGACCGCAGGCTCGGTTGTGGTGCCGGACTTGGAGATCACCACGGTGGCGACATTCCTCTCGGCCACAAGATCCATCAGCTCCGCGAGGTACTCTTCGGAAAGATTGTTACCTGCGAAGACAACCTCCGGAGCCTCTTTCGCCCCGCCAAGCTGCTTGGCGAAATTGTGGGAGAGTGCCTCGATGGCGCAGCGGGCTCCGAGATAGGATCCACCGATGCCGATAACGACCACCAGGTTGACACCTTTTGCCTTCCAGCAGTCACGTACCGCCTCGCAATCGGCGATCAGTGACTCCGGCGTCTGCGATGGCAGATGCTTCCATCCGAGGAAGTCGTTGCCCGCACCGCTCTCGCTTTCAAGTACATCGAAGGCCTCAAGAGCCTTGCCGACGTATTTCTTGTAATCTTCATCCTTGACAAAGGAGGCGCATCCTCCCAAATTGACTTTAACCATTTTCTTCCAAATTATTAAGGTTAACTAACTATGTATTCGTCTATGTATTCGTCTATGTATTCGTCTATGTATTCGTTAAACAAATCTGTTCAATCTGTTCAACCTGTTCAATCTGTTCAACCTCTCCAGCCTGTCCAAATCTTTTTGGTAGATAATCCTTAGCCGTCAATAATATGCCACCGGCACACTCTTTCTTACCCAAGGCATCTACCAACAAAAAAAACATTTTGCAAAAAATAACCATTTTCGCAATAACAACTCCCACTTATCACGGATAATTTTAACGAATATGTTCGCCAAGGAATATTCATTATTCATTCATGGGTACCGCCGCCAGTAACCACGACAGCACGCCAGTAAAGTAGGTCAGAAGTCGAATATGTACTAAGTGCCAAGCCCATCGTGAGCAAAATAGCCGCTTGGGCTCACGAGCGTGACTCGCAGGCGGCCTTCGTGAGCGAAACAGGCGTTCCTGCTCACGAACGAGACCCGCAGGTGGCCTTCGTGAGCGAAACGGGCGTTCCTGCTCACGAGCGTGACTTGCGGGCGGCCTTCAGCCTCCTCATTGTGCGCATGGTTTTGAAAATAGCAGCGGCGGCCAAACTTTTGGCCGCCGCTGCCTATGGTATGGTCACCGGGTTGGGGGCTAAAATACATGCTCCTTGTCCGGTGTCAAAGGAACACTATTTTTTGAAGTAATTGAAGTTGTTGTTGATGATGGCCTGAGGCAGGAGATCGCCATAGACCTCGTAGCGTCCGGACTTAAAGTTGCCTACCCAGTCCATCATGATCATTCCTGTTGCGGAACACTCTCCTTTGATCAAGCGGCGATAGACGGTTGGGTTGTTGTTGGCAGCGTTCTCGCGATAGGTGTTGTCTGTGGAGATTACACCTGTGTAGCCTGAAGTGTGGTTGATTGTCCAAGCATTTTTTACAGAGTTGTCGGATGCCCAGTCCATAAAATCGCTCACCGCTTTCACTTTGACCTCCGGCTTCTCAACGTGATAGTAGTCCTGAACTCCAAGCACACCCTCTGCAATGCGGCTGGTGATCCTGGCATTGGTCGTTCCTTCCTCGGCGAAACTCCATCCTGAGATGTAGCCTCCGGTGATTGGTTCATCGGCGTAGGCATCACGTGACAGAATTAGAATCTTGCCTCTAAGGTCACCCACGGTCAAGTCTGGACGATAATCAATCCTGAATCTTGACGGGAACAGTTCCTCGCTCCCAAGGAACTCACTCATCAGGGAGTTCCACACTGAGCGGTCTTTGTAGAAAGGACTTCCGTTCTCGAACTGCATGATGACCACGGCAAATTCTGACGGATTCTTGTCGATTTTGTTCATAAGTGTCTGAACCGCAGCCTTGAAAGAAGTCTTGGTAGGAATGAATCCATGGTAGACGTGAAGCTCATTCTTGTATTTGAACGCCCTGACACGCACGCTGCGGTAGCCCGGTCTGAAATCGAACGCCCGGATTCCAAGATCCCATTGTGCCGACAGCCCAAGGCTTTGTGTCCTTCCGATCGAAAATGCCGTTCCGTCTCCTGTGACAGCGTCGTGTGTACCAGGAATAGAGAGTCTGGCGAATGGAGTCGCGTCATCTAATCCGGACATCCAAACTCCGTTTGAGGTACAAGCCCTGGTTACAGGCTCATTCTCACTTTCTTCCTCAAACGTGGCCACCCGCTGTTCCGCAAGCAGTTCCTCGTCTGTCATCATTTTCTCACTGCAGGCCGCGAACAGCACAGATGCGCAGAGTGTAGCGGCAACTAAAAATGAACTTGTCTTCATGATATTAAATAGTGTTTAGAGTTGATAATCGGAATGTCTAACGGCATCTTCGCCCTTTCATCGCGAATAGAGAGTGTGTCACCTTATTACCCGATCAGACGATTCGGGGTTTATAAACCGCAGGGTAACATTCATTGGTCTCTATGACGGTTCTGTCCACATAGAATGTGGTACTGTTAAGGAACGAAGCCTTATTCTCTTTAAAATAGCCTCTAATCATTTTCATGTCAATCTCTTACATTTGCTTCTGTCGATAAATGTTTAAAATAAGTGCACGCCAAATTCCCAATCAAAATAAAGCCAAATATCCAAATATAAATACGCCATTTTTCCAAAAAAATATTCAAAATGAATTGAATTACAAAGGAATGTACTATCTTTGCACCAAAATATAATTCTATGGAATATAAGAATCGAATAGCAGATCAACTGCTACGTGATAAATTAGAGGCAATGGGTGCTGTCTTGATAGAAGGTCCCAAGGCTTGTGGCAAAACAACTACAGCAGAGCAACAGGCTAAAAGCATTATTTATATGGATGACCCTACCAAACAGCAGCAATACAAACAGATGGCGCAAACAAATATTAGCTTTTTGCTTGAGGGGGAAACTCCTCGTTTGATTGATGAATGGCAGGAAGTTCCCCAATTTTGGGATGCCATCCGATTTGAGGTAGACCATAGAGGCGAAGATGGACAATTTATGCTTACAGGTTCTGCGGTGCCTGCTGAAGCTAAAGATATTCATCATACAGGTACTGGAAGATACGGATGGCTTACCATGCGCCCTATGAGTTTGTGGGAATCCGGCGACTCTACTGGTGAGATAAGCCTATCGGATTTGTTTCTTACACCTGATAAAATAGGAGCTTTGAATAAACTTACATTGCCGATGCTTGCTTTTGTTGTTTGCCGTGGAGGGTGGCCTAAGACTTTGCAAAAGAAAACAGAAAAGGCAGCACTATTGCAGGCGACAGAATATTATAAAGCGATAACAAATAGCGATATATCACGAGTTGACAACGTAAAACGAGATGCCGAACGGGCAAAGAGAATTATGCGTTCTTATGCCAGACATCAAGGCTCTCAAGCAAGTATCGCGACAATCCTTGCCGATATATCAGCAAATGAACCGGAGGATGTAAGTGATGAAACAATAGATTCATACCTTACTGCCTTGCGGAAAATATTCATAATAGAGGATATGCCGGCGTGGAATCCCAATTTAAGAAGTAAAACCGCTGTTCGCACATCAGACACAAGGTACTATGTCGACCCGTCAGTTGGTGTGGCAGCTCTTGGACTAGGTCCTAATGATTTAATTAATGACCTGAATACATTTGGGTTGTTTTTTGAGGCAATGTGCATTCGAGATCTTAGGGTTTATGCCGATGCCTTGGATGGCTCTGTATATCATTATAGAGACAAGAATGGTTTGGAATGTGATGCTGTGGTACATTTGCGTAATGGCTCATATGGTCTTATTGAAATAAAGTTAGGTGGAGAAAAGTTGATTGAGGACGGTGCAAAAACCTTAATGGCACTTTCAAATATCATAGACACCTCCCGAATGAAAGCCCCTGCTTTTTGTATGGTGCTGACAGGTGTTGGTGACTTTGCCTATAAACGAACAGATGGAGTGTATGTTGTGCCGATTGGATGTTTGAGATCATAAGTTTTGACATTCAGAATAATAATAGTTAATGTAAGCAATGATGCATGGATAAAATCTGTAACTTCGATATTGTAATCAATACATGTCTTGCTGAGATCAATCCGACCTCGCTAATGCCGGATTTCGATAAGAACGGTTTTTTGTTATCGGTCATCAACGGATTTGCTTACACTCGCGACGGCTTTCGTGAGTAAAACAGGTGCTTTGGCTCACAAGCGTGACCCGCAGGTGGCCTTCGTGAGCGAAACGGGCGTTCCTGCTCACGAGCGTGACTCGCAGGTGGCCTTCGTGAGCGAAACGGGCGTTCCTGCTCACGAGCGTGACCCGCAGGCGGCCTTCGTGAGCGAAACAGGCGTTCCTGCTCACGAGCGTGACTCGCAGGCGGCCTTCGTGAGCAAAACGGGCGTTCCTGCTCACAAGCGAGACCCGCGGACGGCCTTCGTGAGCAAAACAGGCGCTTTGGCTCACGAGCGTGACTCGCAGGTGGCCTTCGTGAGCAAACTGACAGTCGTACTTTATCGAATGCTTACACTCAGAGTTTACTGTTCCCTATAGTGGAGAAATGACTCTTCACAAAAGCGGTGAGAGGCCTGAGCAAGACCTCTCACCGGAACGCAAAATTAGCAAAATTGCCGTTAATAATCAAAGGGTAAGATCAGAAATTCATCGGTGTGGTGTGATCAGTCGTAAGCATTCGGTAAACCCCGTCTTTTCCGCATAACTCCACCGGAGTATCTTTGCGGTTCATAAATAAGGAACCGTATGCACATTGTTATTTCATATACTCGTAGATGAAAATAGGAAAAGAATTTAATACAGCAACACTTCTATTGGGTTTGACATGGAGCAAGAGTTGCCTTTCGAATATTGATAGCTGATTGACAACAGACTTCTCCTTTGGCATCGCATTTACTCCTGCTATAAGCAAGTTAGCTTTACTGACATTCATCTGCTTAAGAAATTGCCAGTTGTCTTTCACCTTCATATACTTTTCCTTGGTCGGCGTTTCGCCATCCTTGAGCAAGATGTGGTCGAGACTGTCATAAGCCGAAAAATTACGAGATAGACGTTTGAAATCCTTACACTCTTCTCTGCTTACTACATAGTTGGCATAATCGTTGTCGGGAAGTTCCTTGGTATAGCGGATGGACTCAATCATCGGGTAGTTGATGTAGAGCTTTCCGTTCTCGGTTTCGTCTGCAAACAATGCCAGCATCTCTTCTACTCTTTGATTGATTTCTTCAAGCGAAAGGTGAGAGTGTTGGAAGTCATAGTCAAAGAATAGGAATATTTCCGAAATGTCTGAACTTCTGATACCGTTCAAGATGGAGTCACCTCTTGCTGCCAAGCGTTCTCGCATGACAGAAACAATATCTCCACCGTCTTCATATTCCTTCAGCTCATTGTAAAGGTCATATATGTTATTCCCGAAAGAACAAATGATATTGTCATTTACCTTCGGGAAATAGAGTCTTTCTAATGTTCTATACAGGCGAGGCTCACGCTCGTCGCCTTCAAATACAAACAGAATCATAGGCCAAAAGTTCCGCCTCTATATAGTTTCTCCAAGTTATGGGCAAAACGAAGTTCCTTGTCCGTCAAGTCACAAATAGCCTTTATTTCGTTGTTCCTGAGGATAAAGAAACAATCAGGACGAAGCAAGTCATTGGAAAGAAGGAATGTGTCGTGGGTGGTTACGAACACCTGGTTGTTGCCTTCAAACAATCGCTTGCAAATCTTATATGATAGTTCGTGGTGGTAGAAAGCATCAAACTCGTCGATGAAGACGAACGAAGCGTTGTCCATCTCTTTCAGCCAATAATACTGCAACTCCAGATTCCTTGTGCCTGTGGATGCAACCCATTGGAACGGAATTCTCACACCGTTCATTATGCAGAAGAGAATGTTGTCGCCCTTCGTGTTAGGTGCAAACTCATACTCCTGACCATTTACTTCTTTCAAATAAGCTGCAAAGTCGTCAGCAAGGTTGTTCTTTATGATATACTCTTCCACGTTGCTGCCACCTTCCTTCAAGCCAATGAATTCACGGTAGTCGAGACTTCTGAAGAATAGCATATTCTCTACGAAATCGCGAAGTTGTAGCAGGGCATGGTCTTTGGGAAGTGGCACAGAACTCAATAGATAGTTTACTATAGAAATGTTGTTGGCACTATCTTTAAGATTCTGAATGGCAACGGCGGTCAAGCCAAATTCTTCGGAAATAGCCAATTCGTCTTTGTCTTTAACAAGAATCTCTTTTTTGTCTACTATTAGCTTTTCGCTGATGATATCGCCTTTCAGTTCCGATGCTATTTTACTGTAACTGTATACTACCACATGACCGTCGAAAGAAAATGTGTAATCGAAATCAACCGGCTCGTTGTGGCATGACGCACACGCATAATTCAGATAGTAATCAGGCTTCTTCCACTTGTGAGAAAGATGGTTGGCAATGTCGAATATTGCCAATCCGAAGTTCGACTTACCGGCTCCATTCGGTCCGTAGATAATACCGTTCTTTACAATGCCATTACGTACTGCATCGTTATTGAACGTATAATTGCTCGGATGAGACAAGTCCCACTCGATACGATTCTTGAACCCTCTATAGTTCTTAACTGCAAATCTCGTTAACATGACAATATTGATTAGTGATATTTTGACTACAAAGGTACAAAAAAACAACGTATCCGTAAATAAATTACGGCATATACTGGATCAGGGATTATAGGTATATTAAATTGAATAACTCAGAGTTTACTGTTCCATATAGTGGAGAAATGACTCTTCACAAAAGCGGTGAGAGGCCTGAGCAAGACCTCTCACCGGGACACAGAATTAGCAAAATTGCCGGTAATAATCAAAGGGTAAGATCAGAAATTCATCGGTGTGGTGTGATCAGTTCCACTTACCACTTACGAAGGTTGGTGATGGTGTTGTTGAGGTTCTCAAGACGCTTGTTGTAGCAGTACTTGAGGTTGTCCATCACATCGTCGAACTCCATCTTCTCGTCACCGCACAGCCAATGCTCATCCAGATAATTACCGACCTTCCAAATCTTTCGGTTATACTCATCGGAAAGCCTGTTTGCGGCGCGCCTCTCCTCCACGACTCTGTTGGCGACATCAATCAAGTCTGGGTAGACATCCGCCCAGCGAGCCTTGACCCTATTGATGTAGTTCTGATCCTTCATCAACAGAGGCCACCACATATAGTACCTCCTTGGGTTCTCATAATATTTAATGGCCCTTTCGATGAGAAGTGAACTCCATGTGTGATAGTAGTAAGCGTTCTTTTCCGTGTCCACATTCGTGAAGTTCTGGCTGTCAAAGTCCCAAACCGGCCCGGCGCAGAGTTTTCCGTCCCCGTCCTTGTACATGTAGACACTCTTCGGATGCTGGATCTCATCGTTCATGGCGATCTCGTAGACAAACCAGTAGTCGATCACGGAGTTGATGTCGAGACTCTTGTAGGCCTCTGTGTAATAACCATTAGTAAGGTTGCTCTCGATGGCGTTGATGTAGGTTTTCAGATTCTCGAAAATCGCGCTGCCATCATATGTGATATTATTCACTGTAACCTTGAAGTCATCCTTAAACAAGCAAGGCAATTCACGCATTGAGGTTTTGAATTTCCAGGTCTCGTCGTAATTATTGTCGAACTCGATAAGGTAGCTGCAATCCTTCACGGCAGGGCTGGTGTTTTTCTCGACAACATCCTCAAATATCGGGTTTGTCATTTTCAGCCTGTTCTTATTGATCTTGATCTGCTCGCAGAAAAGATAGTTGCCGGCGTGGATGCCATTGATGACCAGCTCGACGTTCTGCCCTGAAGGATTCCAGACCAATCCCTTACCTAAGGTGCTTCCGTCTGTCGGCCCGTTGATGAAATGGTTCTGGATAGTCTGGGCGATGTTGAACGCCAGATAGTTACGAATGAGTGACATGTCCGTCCACGGAGAGAGCAGAATCCATCTCTTGTGCTCCTTCATCCCAAGGATGCCCGCCTTTTTGTTCAGCTTGATAGCCATCGGCCTCTTGTCGTAATTGGATGACGTGTTTCCTCTGAGCCTGATGCTGCAACCGGCCTTATTCAAGTCCGCCACACCGTTTTTGTAGACAGCGATGTCGTCGGCCTCGCTCCAGTCCGTGCCCTTTGCAGGGATGGCGAAGTCAAGGAAGCTGACTGTTCCCGGAGTGTTGACATTGACAACCACCACCGGCAGTCCGGTGTTCGTGACGGTAACGGTAAACACCTTTCTCTGCGTGCCGCTGACAAGGGTATATTCAACAGGAGTCCGGAAATCCTGGCTTGACACACCGCTTTCCTGAACCTCACCGTTGCAAAGAACCTTCACTCCTTCAGGTACCGTGAACGTCGGTACAAGCGTGAAGTTGTAAAGGTAAGGGATGCAGCAAGAGACCGTGCCGGCGTCCTTGTCGATCGCGCAGCTGAAATCCTCCGCGGCCTTGACTTCGGTCTTGGAGGTACTGGCGTTCAGAACCGCCGTCTTCTTCAGAAGGCTTGACTCGTTCTTGGCGATCTCGAACCCGAAACTCTTGAACTCCAGTGGAGTCGTGCTGATGTTTTCGACCGTGCAGTTGTTCTCCGGCTTCAAGTCATCAAGGTTCAGAGGAATGTTGTAGCATGCTCCGGCCTGGAAATCAACGAGAGCCTTGACCTCGAATGTCACCTTATGTGCATCAGTCAATAATTGAATCTCGATCTCGTCACCTTTCCTGATGCCTGGCGCGATGGAGGCATACACGACAGCCTTCCTGCCAACCGAGATTCCTCCTTCCTCGTCCTTCGCCAGTTTTACAGTGATCTGCGATGAGGTCTTTCCGTCAACAGCGGCAAGACCCGAAGCCAGATTGGTTAGATTCATTGTGAAATCACCGGTCCAGGCGCGAGGCACCGCGATCCCTTCAACTTTCTGTCTGAATATGATGGACTGGAGTCTCTCCGAGCTTCCGACCTCGTCAAGCTTGCTTCCGAATGTCACCTCCGCCTTCAGGAAGGACACCAGAGGCTTGAATATGAATCCATAGCCTCCATCTTTTTTGATGACGGGAGTGTCGCTGGCCTTCACATCGTTGGCGGCGATAGAAGCTTCGTCCGTGTAGTACTGCACTGAGGCCACATTGACCGGGATCGCTCTGCTGTCCGTCGCTCCTTCCACATAAGGATAGTAGGCGAACCGTGGCCGGTCGCTTGTGTACAGCGAGCCTTTGAACTCTCCGGAACTCACAGGAGTGGAGAATGTGCCGTCGAACGGGGCGTTGGGGGTGGTGTTTCCGAACACGCCGATTCTGTCTTCTGGGGACCACAATATCCCAAGGGATCCGTCCTCGGTCGGCTCGATGTCGATCTGGGTTCTTGTCACCGGAATCTGTCCTATTTCTCCGGTAAGGGAGATCGACTCCTGTCCCAGTACCTCCGTCTCGTTGTTGTCGGCGCAGGAGGCGGCCATCAGTGCCGCCAGCACCATCAGCACAGATGCTGAATATGTTCGCTTCATAACCTATGTGTTAAAGAGTTTAATCCATTTACCCATAGGTTAAGTCTTTAGGTAAGCCTCTACAGTCCGAAGCCCGTTCCTCCGCTACTGTAGGAGGAGTCGTAGGATCTGGTACCCTGAGGCGCGTCACGGACGCATCGGATTGTAAAGTCCGCATCGGACTGTCCGTGACCGGTTGTTATTATTGGAGTACCTGAATTACCGTCCTTCTGCAAGTAGTAGATCATGTACTCGACATGGGAACCCTCTGGACGCTCGTATTTGGTCTTTGCTGCGTATCGCATGGTTCCGGTTTGGGTTCCGGAAGACGGATAACCGGCGAGATTGCCGGTAATCTCCTCACCACAGTACATTGTGATGAAGTAGAGCTCCTTCTCGTTCGGGATCCTCCACTTGCCCAGATCGTCGGTGCCTTCCTGGTAGTACTTCTCGCACAAGTCACCGTTCATAATTTCAGTGTACTTGAAGGTGTTTTTGGCTGGGGTTCCACCAGCAACTATTGTTTGTTGAGGCGTAGACTTGCTGTATGTGTATGTGTAATATTTTGTTTGCCAAATAAAGCCTTCTGTTTTTGTGGTCAGTGTAACAGTTACATTGAAAGATGTGTAATTGCCGTTGTCGCTCTTTATTTTAATTGTTGTCGATGCTGTCGCACCATTTGAAGTTGATGTAAGGTTTATTGCAGCACTGACATTGAGCAATGCTGACGTAATATTTACTTCGTTATCGGCTCCGATTTGATAGGTGTAGTTCTTAGACCCATCGTAATTAGTGATCGTTATCGGAACAGTTATATTATGAGAAGTCGTGTTGCTCTCACTCTCTGGTATTCCAGTAGGATTAAGCTCGCCAACTGTGATTGCAGGAGCATAGGTGTCCTCTCCGCTTGCCGGAATGTTCAGATCCGCGCTGGCGATCTTGAAAGCCTTAGGCAATGTACTCGCCGCATCGAAATTCTCGTGCTCAGGATACTCTCCGATCTGCATGTTGGTTCTCAAGGTCTCGTCCTTGAGGCCGTTCACTGTCACGACATAGTTCTCCTGGTCCCAGCTTGTGATGTCCGAGACTTCACCCGAGGTTGAGTTTGTGCCAAGATTCCTGACGCATCGTATCATAGGATTTGTCTCCATATTAGACCAGGAACTGATTGCGGTACCCTCCAAAGCCCACCAGATACGGAAGCCCAGGTTTGTACTTGTCGCATAGTTCGTCGTCTCGAATGATATCTCTGTAGGCAGAGACTTCTTACCGCACCAGGCGAAGATGCATTGGCGGACGCTAGGAAGGTACCACCTTACCTCGTCCTCGTCAATTTTGCCGTCACCGTTGAGGTCTCTGTTTCTTGAGAGACATTCGAACATCGGATTGGTTCCGGTAGTGGTCATTATGTTGGCCGAGGTAGGAGGAGTCGCCCCTGTGAAGCCGTTTTGGGCAATGTTCACATAGTCGGTCCACGTCTTGGTTGTTTTAGTGTTGATGATCTCCCAGGTGTTTTTCAATCCGTTCTGCAATTCCGTTCCCGGATAGTCGTCATTACCGGTGAAAGTTGCAGCCGGTGTCTCCTCCACAGATTCAAATCCGAATGGATTACCCACATTATCTTTATAGAATGTCTTGATTGACTTCTGCTTGAGTGTAAAGCCACTACCCTCGATGTAGGAGCTGTGTCCGTCGTTGCTGATCTCGGCATTGCCGATGGTGAATGACAAGTTCCTGTCATCCGTGTTGACGAAGTCCTTGTAAGGCTTGTCATTGTAGAAGTACTCGTCCACGTAGGCCTGCGTGTAGACATTGTCTCCGCTTATTATGCAGTGTGTCGCGGTGCCGGCCTTTATCTCATCAATCAAGCCGTAGATGTTCACCAAGTTGGCGTCTCCGGGATAATTTGCGAATTCCGTCTGACTGGCAGGTTTGCCGAATTTCACCCAGGCGATGTCCTCAAGGTGCGGATCTGTTGATCCTTCCTGAACGGTGAAGGATGTCATCTTTCCGTCTCCCGCAGGTACAGTGCCGCTGACAATGCATTTCTCGATGTTTGTCTTCGAGAATGTCAGCAGCACATTCTCGAAGTGTGCGTCAAGGTTGACGATGACGTGCGGGGACGGCTTGATGATCTGTCCCTCGGCTCCCGGCTGATTGTCGCTCACCTTTTTTGCCTCGGCGATGATGTTCTTCACTCCGTTGACCGTTATCGTGTAGGTGTACCTTGCGTTACGTGTCACGGAGAAGTTGCCGAATTTTGTGTTTGACGCATCGGTGCTGTTGCCGAAGTCTCCGAGGTGGATGGTGTACTTCACGGTTCCTGTCACGTGGTCTGTCCCGCTCTCGCCCGGACCCTCGTAAGTACCCTCGATCACAACGTAGGTTGATTTGGCCGGAGCATAGGTGAATGTGCTGTAGTCACTCTCCCTTCTCTCGCGGTCGGCGTAAGACCATGAAGTCGGCGAGGCGGCCGGCTTCTGCACATTCTCCGGCATGTAGAATGAGAAAGAGTAATCGCCGCTGGCGGCCGGAGCCGCGATAGGAAGTTCCTCGAATTTGGTGAAGGTGTCGTCACCGGCATATTCATTCAGCTCATCCCTCTGGAGCAGGGTTGACGATGTGGAGTAGTTGTAGATGCTGTAATTCTTCGGAATGAAGGTCACCCCTGTCCCGCTCTTGAGTACGAAGACATTCTTGGAGACTATCCTCTTGAGGTGGAAGACCTTGTCGAAGGTGTTCTCGCCCGGCTGGAGAGTGATGGTGGTAGTGTTCTCTTTGTCGCCGTAGTGTCCCGACATCAGCACAGACGTGGAGGTGATGTCACGTCCAGAGGCTGTGATAGTGTGGCTCCTGAACTCGGCGAGCGTCTTCCCCGCCAGTTCATCCAGATTGACGACCGTGTACTTGTCGTAATTGGCGATCGGGTACATGTACCATTCGCCGCTGGTCACCTTCCTGTCGCCGACGGTGAGCTGGTCCTCATTCAGTTCGATCGTGTAGAGCCAGTTGGTGTTGCTATTCCTTCTTGTTGGCTCGCCAAGATTCCTGACCTTAACGATGATCGGTGTCGAGTTCGGTTGACTGGCGTTGTAGAAGAGGATAGCCATCTTCTCGACTTTTGTCTCCTGCTCCTCTGTTGCCCTTGTGACGGTTATCTCGTCCATTTCAGGCACTTCCATATTGAACGAAAGGCTTACAGGAAGCCCCTCCTTCACTTTATTCATCGGTTCCTCGTTCTGGCACCCGGCAAGAACGATAGCCGCCATGAATGCGGCCGCGAGTGTTCTGCTTGCTTTTCTCATTGTTTTTTCAGATTAATCAAAGGTTACTCCATTCTGGATCGAATCCCATTCGTCCACCTCGACGTTCTCCTTGGTGGATTTAATTTTAGTTACTTCGCTGCCGGCGCAGACGGTACTTTCCATGACCACTCTTTCCCTCCTTGAGTCTGGGGAGACATAGAATCGTTTGATGTTTTTCATTTTATTCATAAAACTTTATTTCAATTAGAATTCTGACATTACCAAATGTCTTCTCTTAAAACTGACTGAGACGGTAGCCGGCACTCTTGAGGTGCCATGCCGCCGTCTTGGTCAGTCAATCAGGTAGAGGCGGAACTACAATGCTTTAGTGATTGCCGCGCGGCTCAGTGCAGGGTCGTCGTAGAACATGTTCTCCACGCCACCCTTGTGGTCAATCTCAAGAAGTGACTCCGGAACTCCGAATTCCTTAGTGAGACATTCGTAGACGGCCTCGGCGCGTTTCCGGCTGAGTTTGTCATTGATCTTCTTGTTTCCGGTCGCGGCGTCGGCGTAACCGGTCACGATGTACTTGATGTTGTTAGCCTTGATGATCTCGGCGAGCATTCCAAGGTTCACACGGGAATCCTTGCTGAGCTTGCTCTTGTTGATCTCGAAGATCACGAAGTAAGGAGCGGCGATCGTGGTCTGCTTCTCGACAATCTGAGGCTGGGCTCTGAGTTCGCCGAGTTCCTTCTCGAGTCTGATCCTTTCAGCTTCGGACTCGCTGAGAGCCTTCTGGAAGTCGGCTATGTTGTTATTGACAGTCTTGACAACGGTCTTGCTCTTGTTCCATCCGCGTGGCGCGATGTTGTAGGTCAGACCAATCGTGGCGCTCAGCACACCTTCGCCCCAGCGATGACCCATCTCTCCGTCGAAGCGGTCATTGACAAACATTCCGCGAACATCGAGGTTTATCGCCCATGCGTCGCTCAAGCGGAAGTCATTGCTTGTTCCTATGCTGGCGGAAACCTCGTGGGATCTGGACTTGCCGTTGCCTGGCTCATCGTATGTCCAGGCGAATCCCAGACCTGCGTAGAGGCTTGGATTCCAGAAGCGGCCTTCCGCCTTGTAGCCGCGGAACGCATTGCAAAGATTGAGCATGGCATCCATCCTGACATCACCGAACGAGAATTTCTGCTTGTTCAGCCAGTAGCCGCTTCCGCCCTTTCCGGGAACCTCCTTTCCTGTCGAGAACGCTTCGTCCGGACCTTGCTGGGTGGCTCCTCTCATGCTGAGTCCATTGTAGGCGATTCTCGCTCCGACAGCCGGGGTGAACCATTTACCTACGCTTATGTTCAATGCGGGAGCAAGCCTGTCTCCGAACTTTGCCTGCTTGTCGTGGTCTCCGAAATAAATCTGGGCTCCGCCTCCGACGTTGATGAACCAGTCATATTTGAAACGATTGGTCTCCACTTTGAATTTGTCTGCGGAATAGATGACGTTGACCGTTGTGTCTGTTTTCACTGACGGCTGGGCAAGTGCCGGGGTTACTGCCAGCACGACAATAGCCGCTGTAATCAGATGTTTTTTCATATTGTCTTCTTATTAGTATTTTCTTGAAAACTAATTTATTATCATTGTTATGTTAATGTCTTGCAATGCTCTAAACTAATCAAATGCAAAGATATAAATTATATTGGAAAAAATGCAACAAAAAAGGTATAAAATTCTCTTTATTCGTGATTTAAAAACATTTATTTGTATTCAGGACTATTCCCGAGCAGGAAGATGTTTCTCCCTACAAGATCAGCGGCTACTTTTTCCGTTTCTTTTTCTTGCCATCCACATAGCCGTAGCCATAACCATAGCCGTACCCGTAGCCGTAGCCATAACCATAGCCGTAGCCGTGATGGTGGTAGTCGGCGCCGTTGAGGATCAGCGACATGTTCGTGAGTTTCCGCTCCTGGTACATGGTCTCGATGTCAGGAAGCTGGCGACGGTCAAGGCGGCCGGCCCTCACCACGAAGAGCGTGATGTCGGCGACGCGGTTGGCGATCGTCGCGTCCGCCACAAGACCGACAGGGACGGAGTCTGTGATGATGATGTCGTAGCGGTTCCTCAACTCGGCGAACATCTCATCCAGCCTCTCGTCCATCAGGAGTTCGGCGGGGTTCGGCGCGATGGAGCCTGACGGGATGAGGTCAAGGCCTTCCACACCGGTCTCGTGGGTGATGATGTCATCCAGCGCTATGTCAGAGTCGGCCAGGAAGTTTGTGATGCCTACGGTGTGGTGGTGGCTGTGCTTGCCGAACTGTGAGGTCAGGGTTCCCTTACGGATGTCAAGATCCACAAGGATCACCTTCTTCCTGGCGGAGATGAAGCTTTTAGCCAGGTTGGCGGAGACGAAAGTCTTTCCGTCCCCGGAACTGAACGAGGTGCACATTATCACCTTGATCTTCTCTTTTCTTGAAAGGAAGGACATGTTCGTGCGGACAATCTTGAACGCCTCCGAGGCGAAACCCTCATTGTCCTTGTCCTGTTCCGGAATCACTCCGAGGAACGGTGCGCTGACTTTGCCCTGGATGTCTTTCCTTGAGTGGATCCTCGTGTCCAGGAACATGATCATCAGGAAGATGACTCCCGGCACGGCCAGTCCGAGCAGCAGCCCCAGAAGCAGGATCTTGTTCCTGCTCGGGGCGATCGGATCGCCTGGCCCGGAGGCTCCGTCGATCACCCTCGCGTTGTTGTCCACCATCGCCTGGGAGAGGGCGTTCTCCTCGCGCTTGTTCAGGAGGAAGAGGTAAAGCGACTCCTTGATCTTCTGCTGGCGCTCGATCGAGAGCATCTGGCGTTCCTTGGTAGGGATGGACGAGACGCGGGACTGTGCCTGTGACTCACGCGACTGCGCGTCGTTGCGGCGGACATTGATGCTGACGATCATGTTGTCCACGGCCCTGATGATGGACTGTTTCATCGCCCTCAGCGAGGTGTTCAGCTCCTCCACGATCGGGTTCTTCTCGCTGCTGTCCTCGATGAGCTTGTCGCGGCGCAGCTTCACGGTGTTGTACTGGGCGATCTGGCTCTCGATGTTCATGTCGCTGATGCCCGTGTTGGCGGGGATCAGGTCGATCTCCCTTGTCGGGTCCGTGAGGTAGTCCTTGATGTAGGTGGCCAGGCGGAGCTGGGTCTCAAGCTCCATCACGTTGGTGTTGTACTTCTGGGACTCACCGACATACATCCCGGCTGTCGTCGCGATGTCCACGATCCGGTTCTCGCGCTTGAAGGATTCCAGATGGGACTCCACGCCTCCCAGCTCGCTTTCGATGATGATGAGCCTCTCGTTGATGAACTCGGCGGTGTTGATGGCCACCTGGTTCTTGTCGTTTATGGCCTCCTCGTTGTAGACCGAGATCAGCATGTTCAGCACGTCTTCCGCCCTTGCGGAGGAGCGGTCCTTAAGGGAGAGGGTGAGAATCGAGGCCTCGTCCTCTTCCTGCCTGATGCCGAGACTGGAGACGAAGTAGCCGACCACCGACGAGAGGGGGTTCTTCGTCACTTGAATATGCTCGCCCATCCAGGAGGTCGTGTAGTAGTTGGTAGGGGCAATGATGAGCCGTACTCCCTCCACGCTGACCGTGTCCTTCATCCTGACCGACCATTTCTTGTCGCCGTCGACCGTACCGAAGTCGGAGACAATCACCTTGCCGCTGTCCACCGGGGTCACGACCATGCTCAGCCGCGTCTCGGGAGTCGTGTCCAGGAAGCGGACAGAGACCGGAGACTTCTTGTAGAGCTCCGTCATCTGGAGGCCGTCCTTGACTTTGTAGTCGATGTCGGCGTTGACGCGGCTCACAACCTCCCGCATCAGTTTCTTCGACCGGAACTGGAGGATCTCGTTGGCGACGTTCACCTTGTTGATGTAGTTGTCGTAGCGGTCAAGCCCCGCCGAGGAGATCTTGTTGGACGGATCCTTGATGATCACGGTGGCGGAGCGGAAATAGGTCTTCGGAGTCCTGGCGTACTGGAACCAGGCCAGGCTGCCGAACACTATCACGGAAACGACGAACCATTTCCATTTGGAGAGCAGGAAGAGCAGGATGTCGATGATGTTGACATCCTGATCGTTTCTGCCGGTTGTATTGTTTGTCTGCATATTCGTTGATTATAGGTGTGACGGGGCTAGTCTTTTCTGAATGTCGAGGTTGCCCAGATGACGGAGCTCGCGGCTGTGATGGCGCTCATGAACATTGTGGCGATCTGCATGCTCCTGTCCTCTCTGTCCTTCTTGCCGAACTTAGGCTGCACGTAGATGATGTCGTTCTGCTGCAGGAAGAAACAAGGCGACTGGAGGATGTTGCTGTTGCGGATGTCGTGGAAGTAGATCCGCTTGTCGCCGTTCTCCTCCCGGATGACGGCCACCCTGTCGAGCCTTGCCCTGTTGGTCAGGTCGCCCGCGTTGGCGATCGCCTCCAGCAAGGTGATCCTGCCGCTCTCCACGGTGAACGTTCCGTTCTTGCCCACGGCTCCCCAGACGGTGTACTTGAAATTGAGGAACTCCATGCTCACTATAGGCGCCTTGATGTAGTCGCCGTCGATGATCAGATTCTTGATCCTGTCCGAGGCCTGGCTCAAGGTAAGTCCTTCAAGATGGATGTTTCCAAGGATAGGAAACTCGATGTTTCCCTTGGCGTCGACCTTGTAGCCCGGCTCGTTGGCCGCCGGGGATGACGAGGCTGTTCCGTCCGAGGACATCTTGAACGAGCCGCTCTGGATGTTGAACGGGATGGCGAGCTCCGGCTGCTTGCAGCTGACCGTGATGCTGAGCCTGTCGTTGGCTTGGATGACGGCCTCGTGGGCGGAATCAAAAGGATACCCTGTGCCCGGGGTCATGTCGTTGAGGTAAACGTACTTCTTCGCCGATCCGCAGGAAACGGCCATGCCCAGAAGCGGGATCAGAAGCAGTTGTGACAATCTAGTCTTCATTTTATGATCGATTTTATATTCTTATGACAAACAATGGCGGACTCATCGTCCGGAAGGCAAGTGAGCTCTCCGACCGGAACCCGTTCCGAAAGTCTTGTGAGTGTGTCGTATAGCATCGACTGTAGGTTGGCGTCGCTGTGGATCACGGAGCAACTCGGAAGCAGCGCGACGAAGGCGGCGATATCCTCTTTTTCCGTGAATATGTCGGTGTCTCCCTGCCTGAGGCGGACGAACCCTCCCACGGGGGCGGACTCGTCGCGGTAGCACGGGGTCTTCCCGCTCCAGGGGGTGCCGAACGCGACGGGCGATCCGTCAATCAGCCTGACGGCGGGATTGTCGTCGTTCAGCAGGTGTGATCCGGGAATATTCTTGAGCCACAGCCTTGCGTGGGTGCTTTTGCCCGTGCCGCTCTTCCCGAGGAAGAGATAAGCCTTTCCGTCCGACACGACGGCGGACGCATGGATCGACAGCCCCTCGCGGAGGATGACCGCCTGCGCGAACGCGATCCGGAGCATGGAGGAAAGGATGCTGCCGGCGGTGGCGGCATCAGTCCTGATAGATGCGTAAACACTTGAGAATAAAGCGTTTGCTATGAACGTACCCAAGACCTTTCCGTCCCGGCTGCCGCTTAGTTCGACGCAGTAGCGTCCGTCCTCTGTCCTCAGAAGCCTGGTGTGTCCCATGTCGTTGTCATCCGTTTCGACTTCCTTGGCATCTGACGGAATCTCAAGGGGTTCCGCCTGTAGTGTGAGGCGGAGCAGCTCCCGGTGCGGCTCCGGCGCGGACATCTCCCCCGAAGTGGCGCGGAAGTCCTTGAACGACGGCAGAAGCGCCTCGATGTCAATTCCTACCGGAGCGATGACCGAAAAAGTCAGTCCCGCCACCTTGTATGAATATGTCCGTGTTTCCTCCATCATTTATCTTCTGAATCGGCCTTTGCTCAAGTCCATGACTGTACAAAAGTCGTTATTATTTTCTGAATTGTCCCTTGGCAAGGTCAAAAACTGTCCAAAACGCCTCTTTCGGAGCGAACCGCAAAGAGAATCCTGCCCTCCGCAGAAACATTCCCGCCGTCCCCAGCTTTCTCTTGAACACACCGCTCTTTCCGGTCGCCGGGCCTGCCGAGGCACCCGTCTCCCGGTGCTGCCCGAAATTCCCGCCTTCCTCCACGATCCTCCAGAGCGCCCCGTAAGGCACAATCTTCTCTGAATATGGCAGTTCCGCCTCTGGCAGTCCAATCACTCCGACCAGGAACGAATGCAGAAGCCGGCTCCATTTCACAATCCCGACACGGCGGTAGAACGCGAGGATCCGCCCGCCATATTCATCAATCTTTCCCTCCTCGCTGATCCTGTGGTATGCCATCGCGAGGTCGCACATCTGACGTAGTCCGATTCCTCTGCCGAGCGCGTGTTTAAGAATATGCGAGTTCAGCATCAAGGCGTTGAGGGCAGGGGAAGGCACCCTCAGGCCGTCCGCGATGTCCGTCGGGACGAATTCCCGTGCCTCGTCCAGCTCGCCGGACAGCCTGATGGCGGCAGGGGAGCGCAGGTCGATGATCGCAGAATGATGCTCGACATCGATGCCGTGCCATTCGTAGGTCTGGCTCCCGTCCGGCATCCGCGTCACCGTCACGCCGTGTCTTCTCACCAGCTCCACCGCCTTGTCATCCATTGTTTCCCCTGTCACCTTGGCAGGATCAGCGACCGGAAGAGGTGATTCTTTTCCCGGTCGCGGAGCCTGTCGAAGCGGCTGCCTTTCCGGAAAATAAAAATCAATGTCCCCGCACTCACGGTGCGAAGGCTCAGGATAAAGCGCCGCGACCCCCTGGCCTTTCTGCAGCACCGGCCTAAGCCCTTCATTGACAAATAGTCCGGTGAGATCCTTAAGCGCGGCGTTCATCCGCCCGCTGAACTCCTCGATGGCATCCGCGATGACAATCCATTTGGCGAAAGCCGCCGGTGAAGGCTGAAGCGTCTCGGGAAGAAGACAGATCCCGTCAAAGACCATTCCGGAGACCGACTGTCTTCTGGACATGGCGAACACCCGCTCCCATTCCTCCTCTTCCAGCGGAAACAGTCCCCGGTTCTCAGGAAACTTTCCCCACAGACCCGCCCTCAGCAGGACGAGGAAAGCATCCCGCACTCTTTCCATTTCGCCAAAAGATTATGCACATCGTTCCTCGCCGTCTGGATGTCAACCTCATACTCTCCGCAGAGACATTCCGCCATCTCCTCCTCCGTGAAGTCCATGTCTGAAAATCTCTCCCAGAGCAGGGCGGCCGTCTCGTTCAGGGTGATCACGTCGGTCATGTTGGCCTTGCCGCCGACAGCCTTGACGATCATGTACTTGCCGCCGATCCGGCGTAGGTTCAATGTGGAATCCAGTCTCATTGTCTTAGAAGATCTTACCGCCAAGAATGGAGGTGACGGTCTTGAATATGATCTGTGTGTCCCTCCACAACGACCTGTTCTCAAGGTAGTCCAGATCCATCTCAAGTCTTGTCAGCATTTTCTCAAGTGTGCCGGTGTAGCCGTTCGTAAGCGTGGCCTCGGAAAACAGCCCCGGACGAAGCTCGTAGAGACGCTCGTAGTCAGGGTTGATCTCCATTATCTTGTCGATGTAGTATTTTCTTTCCGGCCTCGGCCCGACGAAACTCATGTCCCCCCTGGCGACGCACCAAAGCTGAGGAAGCTCGTCCAGATGATGATCCCTGAGGAACTTACCGACCTTGGTCAGCCGCTCGTCGTTCTCCTGGCAGAGTTTCGGCTTGCCGTCCGCCTCTGAAGAGTTGTTCATTGTCCTGAACTTGTACAGCGTGAAAGGCTTGCCTCCCTTCCCGATCCGTTCCTGCGAGAAAATCACAGGCCCCTTGCTGTCGTATTTGATGATGATCATGATGATAAGGAAAAGCGGGGAGAAGACAATCATTCCGCAAATGCTTGCGATGCAGTCAAAAAATCTTTTCAGGTTTTCGTCAATAGTACTCATACTTGTTCTAGGCGATGTCGCGGACATTTCGTTTGTTGTTGACATAGTATTTTCACTCATTTTGTCTGTTATGGCTCTTGGTAGGATCTACTGTTTAGTGCAAAGATAATGTTTCCGCATAAATATTCAAGCATTTTGAGATCATTTTTTCTTTTGTGAAGTTCTCCGCGAAGCGTTTTGCCGCCCCCGCGCTGAACTTTTTCCACGTCGCCTCGTTGTCTGTGATGGTGAGGATCGCCTCTGCGATGGCCTTGCTGTCCCGTGGTGCGACGTTTATTCCCGAGACCCCGTCCTCGTTTACCCAGGAGACTCCTGATTCCGGAATCTTTGTGGCGACCACCGGTCTTCCCGCAGACATCGCCTCGATCTGGACTATTCCGAAAGCCTCCGTCTTCATAACGCTGCTCATGCAGAACAGTTCGCAGGCTCCGTAGTAGGATGCCAGGTCTTCCTGCGGAACCTTGCCCAGCAGTTTGACCCGGCTTCCGACGCCAAGCTCGTCGATCTCTCTCTGGAGGCTCTCCCGCAGCGGGCCTCCACCTCCTATCAGGATCATGAAACTGTCATCGAGGTACTTTGCCGCCTCGATCAGATAGCGGTACCCCTTGTATTCCACAAGCCTCCCGAGCGAGAAGATGATCCGCCGCCCGGAATATTCATTCCTGATCTCCTGCTCCCTCGCGCTGTCGCTGATGACCGGCTCGATTCCGATAGGGATGCAGCGGCATTTCTCCTGTACTCCCTGAAGGTAAGGTGATTCCGCAAGGTAGACAGGAGTCGTCCCCACGATGGTGTCGGCTCTTTTGATGAGCCAATTCTGAGTCGGCAGATAGAATCTCAAAAGCGCTTTTTGCGAGAGTATGTCGCTGTGCCAGTGAAGCACCACCTTCCCTTTGTAGCCCGACAGCCTGAGCGCCATCGCCGCCATCGGGTCCGGATGATGGATGTGGATGATGTCATAGTCCTTGGCGATCCGCCTGAGCCGCGTGACCATCGACGGCGCGATCATGGTTTTGGCCGCCTCGATCAAAGTCCTGTGGCAGAGTATCCTCCCGTGCGGATTAAGCCGGATGACCTCCGTCCCCCTCCTCCTCCTCCCGTCACTGGCCGCGCACATCATGTCGCACTCCACCCCCTCCTCCGAGAGTCCCTCCTCCGAGAGTCCCTCCTCCGAGAGTCCCACAGTCAGATCAAACATCACCTTCTCCACTCCGCCCAGTACAGGGTAGAACTTCCCCAATTGTAGTATTTTCATTTCCGGTTCTATGTACTATTGAATAATCACTTCAGCCCCAAAGCACCTAACCCCCTTCTTTGGCCGCAAACCCCTTTTGGGACCTCCCTGCCGCTCCTTCGGTTGCCCTGCCGCTCCTTCGGTTGCCCTGCCGCTCCTTCGGTCGGCGAGCCTATTTTTCTGCACTCACATTCTTCGCTTGCCACACCCCTAGTAGCATATAGTGGAGCCCGTAGCGCTCGAAAAGCCTCCTCCCGTGCGCCAAACCGCCAGATTTGCTCCCGAGACCCTCATCCAGCCTCCTCCCGTGCGCCAAACCGCCAGATTTGCTCCCGAGGCCCTCATCCAGCCCCCTCCCGTGCGCCAAACCGCCTTGTTTGCTCACGAGACCCTCATCCGGCCTCCTCCCGTGCGCCAAACTGCCAGATTTGCTCCCGAGACCCTCATCCAGCCTCCTCCCGTGCGCCAAACCGCCAGATTTGCTCCCGAGGCCCTCATCCAGCCCCCTCCCGTGCGCCAAACCGCCTTGTTTGCTCACGAGACCCTCATCCGGCCTCCTCCCGTGCGCCAAACTGCCAGATTTGCTCCCGAGACCCTCATCCGGCCTCCTCCCGTGCGCCAAACCGCCA
>ERZ1034719.415-NODE-415-length-26197-cov-6.360225_pt1 | contig 26197 bp, 21 predicted proteins | sample MGYA00520703_ERZ1034719 | MGnify/ENA primary metagenome ERZ1034719 (study PRJEB33766, sample SAMN09781716) | gut metagenome | biome: gut microbiome | host: Homo sapiens | place: Madagascar | study: EMG produced TPA metagenomics assembly of the PRJNA485056 data set...
GCTTTCGCGCTAGGCTAGCCGCCTACGCGCGATTTCTAGCCTTCGCTTTTGCCCGGTGGACAATACGCTACGGCTCTATAAATGAAATGCTACACGGCGACTCATGCCGTCTGAGCAATGACCTACACCAAACCAATATGCCCTAGACTATGCCATCAAAACACATGCTCGATACGCCAATATATATACATATTCTATTAAATGTCATATATATGTACATATACAAACATATACAAAAGATAGCACAATGCTACATTGCAAATTGGCGGCTCACGCCGCCAGTTCATCGATTGCGCATGGCGCGCAATGACCATTAAAGATCGAATGCCCCAAATTTCGTCATCGCCTCGACCGCCCGATAACGTTCGCGCAACGACTCTACCGTCGCTCGCTTCAAGCCATCTAAACTATAGCCCTCGATCGTAAAACTCGCCAAAGCCGTCCCCACGACGATACCTTCGCGCAAAGTCTCGTCGTTGACTTCTCCATGGCGCGCGAGCGTCCCAAGCAAACCGCCTGCAAATGTATCGCCACACCCCGTTGGATCGATCGTTTCCATCGTCGGGAATGCTGGGCACGAAAAAATCGCATCTTTGTGCATCATAAATGCACCATACACGCCGCGCTTGATGACAACCGTTTGCGGCCCAAACGACTGGATCCGCTTCGCCGCAGCGACAATGCTCTTTTCTTCGCTCAAAAGGCGCGCCTCGGCTTCGTTCAAAACGAGCATGTCGATCATCGACAAAACGCGCTTCAAATCGGCATTCGCCGTATTAATCCACAAATTCATCGTATCGGCGGCAACGAATTTCGCCTTCGCCTGCTCGACGACTTTGAGTTGCAAATGCGGAATGATATTGGCAAGGAAGAGGAAATCGCAATTCTTTTGTCTATCGCTCAAATTGGGCTCGAAATCGGCAAACACGTTCAAATCGGTGCGAAGCGTCGTCGCCTCGGCCAAATCATCGCCGTATGTCCCCTGCCACTGGAACGTCTTGCCCTGCTTCGTATAGACCGACGACAAATCGACACCACGTTCGACGAGAAAATTGATCTGCGTGCGGTCGAAATCTTCGCCCAATACTGCAATGACCTCGGGGCAACACAACAACCCTGCCGCCGCCGAAAAATACGTTGCCGATCCGCCCAAACCTATCCGATCGTGCGCCCCAGGTGTCGATACCGTATCCAACGCTATCGAACCCACGACGATGAGCGATGACGCCGTGTCGTGCGTCTTGCTCGCTGCTTCTCTACAAGCCATGTCTTTCCTCTATCACGTGCTAAGGATAACCGCCCCCCTCACATCGAAAAGACGCAGGCGAGCTCCGCCGCATCTACCACATATCACACACGATGACAAGCAGAGACGATAGCGCAATCAGGGCTACCGCATTTAAAACGACTTGACTATATCAAGCCGCTAACTCACAGAGATCTTTCTTTTCATTCGCTATACCGTGTTCGGTTCGCTATAATCTCGCCATGTCTACCTGCCTTATGGAGGGTGTTATGGCAAAACGAGTAGCAAAGAAAACACCAAAGCAGAAGATCAAAACGAGCGAAATCGAAGTTCAAAAGAGGACGAAGCGAAACACGAAAGACAGCGTGTTCACGCATCTGTTTTCCATCCCCGAATATCAACTAAAGATGTACCAAGCTCTGCATCCAGAAGATCAAACCGTCCGCGAGTCCGATATCGAAACGATTACGCGCGAGTGCGTCGTTGCACAACACGCGCACAACGACCTCGGGATTCTCATCAAAAATACGTTGATGGTCTTTGTCGAGGCTCAAAGCACGTGGTCGGTCAATGTCGCGATTCAACTTGCCTCGTATGCCATCCAAAGCCTGATGGACTACTTCCGCGAGCGCGATGTTTATCTATACAGCAGCACTAAAGTCGAGTGTCCTCGCATTGAGCTTTACGCCATCTTCAGTTGCGAACGCGAATCTATGCCCGATACCATCTCACTACGCGAAGAGTTTTTCCCAAATGGTGGATGTGACATCGATGCGACCGTCCGCATTATCCAGTTCGATGCAAACAAAAACGACATCATCAACCAATATATCGCTTTCTGTCGAGTCTTCGACGATCTACGCAAGAAACACGGTTATTCGCAAAAAACGATTCGCGAGACGCTTCACATCTGTCGCCATAAAAACATACTCGCAGAATACGTCATAAAAATGGAGAATGAAATCATGAATATTATGGAATATATGTTTGACCAAGACAATGTCACCCGTCTGTATGGTATTGAACAGATGAATATCGGCAGAAGAGAAGGAATAGAAGAAGGAATGGAAAAGGGTATGGAAAAAGGAATGGAAAAAGGGAAGGAAGAAGAAAAAAAAGCAACTGCAAGCAATCTTCTTGCATTAAATATGGACATGCCTTTTATCGAAAAAGTGACGGGGCTTTCTCAAGCGGAGATATTAAAGCTGAAAGAGCACTAAACAGATACTACGGCAAGCGCCTTGCAATATTCTCACTACAGCATCTTGCGCTATCGTGGAGAATGAAATCATGAATATTATGGAATATATGTTTGATCAAGACAATGTCACTCGTCTGTATGGTATTGAACAGATGAAGCTCGGCAGAAGAGAAGGAATAGAAGAAGGAATGGAAAAAGGGAAGGAAGAAGAAAAAAAATCAACTGCAATCAATCTTCTTGCATTAAATATGGACATGCCTTTTATCGAAAAAGTGACGGGACTTTCTCAAGCGGAGATACTAAAGCTGAAAGAGCACTAAACAGATACTACGGCAAGCGCCTTGCAATATTCTCACTACAGCACCTACCACACTCAAAGTGATGGCGCTAGAAAACACGCCCTATGATAACTATAGATTGGTGTTATTCGATTGCATATATTACTACAACTTGCATTTTACGATCCATCGATACATCCATTGCGACGAAGGACGCCGACTCGCGAGTGCAAAAAAAGCGGGCGTATGCGCGCAGTGAAACGAGCACATAGCTCGCGAAACGCGGCGTATGCGCGCAGTGAAACGAGCACATAGCCGCGGCAAGTTGCGCGTATTGGCAACGCCAATAGCGCAACCGCGTAGGCGTATTGCCTGCAAGGCAATAGCCGTAGCCCCACCAAATGACATTGATGATTGGGCGGCCAGTTTGGCAAATGCTAGGCGCGGGATCTAAGACGAGCAAATAAATCGGCGACATTTGGGTCGGGTGGTTTGGGTATTTTGGGCGCAGGCGTGCGATGACCACGATTAAACGTTACTTTTTGGGGGGAATGTGCGAAAAGGGCGGGCGTTTGCAGCGGCGACGGTTGAGCGCTGGCTGCTTGTTTTCGTCATGAGGAGGTATGACAGCATGGAAATATCGGATATTGCATCGAAATTGACGGATCTTCGGGCGCGTTATGACGAGTTGCGGAGGTATCTTTGACATCGACCACGCCAAAGAGGAGATAGAGCGCATCAATGCGGAGTCGCACGAGCTCGGTTTTTGGGATGACAGCGACAAGGCGCAGGCGAAGATGCGCGAGAAGGGGAATTACCAGACGATTGTGGAGACGCTGGCGGCGCAGGAACGCAGGCTCGACGATGCCGAGGTGTTGATTGCGATGGGCAAGGAGGCCGACGATTTGTCGGTGGTGCAAGAAGCGTTGCCCGAGCTCGATGAGGCTGAGAAGGGAATTAAGCGACTCGAAATGCGGCGCATGCTGAGCGGGCCCAACGATAAAGGCAATGCGATCGTGTCGATTAACCCGGGCGCTGGCGGAACCGAGAGCAACGATTGGGCGTCGATGATTTTGCGCATGTTGTTGCGCTATTGTGAACGAAAAGGGTTTCACACCGAAATCGTCGATTTACAACCGGGCGAAGAGGCGGGCATTAAGAGTGCGACGTTTGAGGTCAGCGGCGATTATGCGTTTGGCTTGCTCAAGGCCGAGAGTGGTGTGCATCGGCTGGTGCGGATTTCGCCGTTCGATGCAAATGCGCGGCGGCATACGTCTTTTGCGAGTGTCTTTGTGTATCCAGAAATCGACGATTCGATTCAGGTCGATATCAACGAAAGCGATATACGAGTCGACGTTTATCGTTCGAGTGGCGCAGGCGGCCAGCACGTCAACAAGACGTCGTCGGCGATTCGCATCACGCATATTCCGACGGGGATCGTCGTCACGTGTCAAAACGAGCGTTCGCAGCACAGCAACCGCGATATGGCGATGAAGATATTGCGAGCACGATTGTATGATAGGCAGTTACGCGAGCAAGAGGCAAAGATGGATGCGATAAATGCGACAAAGCGTGCTATCGATTTTGGAAGCCAAATTCGGAGCTACGTTTTGCATCCGTATCAGATGGTCAAAGATCACCGAACGAATTACGAGACATCGAACACCAGTGGCGTGCTCGATGGCGACCTCGACGATTTCATTACGACGTATTTGCTCTATTCCAATGGCGCGGGCGACCCGACGTTATTAAATGGTTAAACATCATTGAATTTGGCATATATATGCCTGTATATACATATATAAAGGATACAAACATGAACGAAGAAACGAAATCTTTGCTTCCCCCAAGCAATGAAGAATACATTGCATCACAGAATGCGATTATCCAGACGCGCATCGAGAAGATGAATGCCTTCAAGGCCGAGGGCGTCGAAGTCTATGCGACGGGATACCAGCCCAATGCCCATGCCGCCGATCTCAAGCGCGAATACGAAGGCGAAACGCATGAATCGCTCGAAGAAAAGAACGTCGAAGTCAAACTCGGCGGCCGTATCATGGCCGTGCGCAACATGGGCAAATGCTCGTTTTGCGTGCTCAAAGATGGCACGGGTACGATTCAAGTTTTCGTCGCACGCGATAATATCGGCGTCGAAGATTATACGCGATTTAAGAAATTCGACATTGGCGATATCATTTACGTCGAGGGATCGTTATTTATTACGAAGACGGGTGAATTGACCGTGCGTTGCACGACGTTGAAATTGCTCACCAAGAGCTTGCGCCCGTTGCCCGAAAAATTCCACGGCTTGACCGATACAGAGGCGCGATATCGACAGCGATATGTCGACCTCATCGTCAACGACGACGTGCGCGAAGTGTTTTATAAGCGATCGCTCATTTGCCAGAAGTTGCGCAATTTCATGGCCGATAATGGATTTATGGAAGTCGAAACGCCCGTGCTCCAGATCCAAGCGGGGGGGGCTGCGGCACGCCCGTTTAAGACGCATCACAATGCTCTCGATACCGATATGTATATGCGCATTGCACCCGAGCTCCATCTCAAACGCCTCGTCGTCGGCGGCTTTGAACGCGTCTTTGAGCTCAACCGCTGCTTCCGCAATGAAGGTTGCGACCGCCGCCATAACCCAGAATTTACGACGATGGAATTCTATATGGCTTATGGCACTTATACGATTTTGATGGAACTCGTCGAAAAGATGGTTCAAACGCTGGCGATGGAAGTCTGCAAGACGACGACATTGCATTGGAATGGCAAAGATATCGAAGTCGGCGGCACGTGGCGTCGCCTCCGGATTCGCGAAGGTGTCGCCCAAGTCCTCGGCGTCGACGAAGCAAAACTCGCCGATCGCAGCTTCCTCGAAGACGTCGTTGCACACTTGCCGGAACCGATTCGCGGCGAAGAGCTCGCCAAAAAGAGCGACGGACACCTTTTGATGGAAATCTTCGAACAACGCGTCGAAGAGACGCTCGTCCAGCCGACGTTTGTCTATGAATACCCCGCAAGCGTTAGCCCGCTTTCGCGCCGAAACGACGTCGATAAAGATTTCGTCGACCGATTCGAAATCTTCGTCTGCGGTATCGAGCTCGGCAACGCCTTTAACGAGCTCAACGACCCACTCGACCAGCGTCAACGCTTCCTCGACCAAGTCAAGAAAAAACTCGAGGGCGACGAAGAAGCAAATCCAATGGACGACGATTTCGTCCAAGCGCTCGAATACGGCTTGCCGCCCACGGCCGGTTGCGGTATCGGCATCGACCGACTCGTCATGCTCTTGACCGATTCCGATTCGATTCGCGACGTCATTTTGTTCCCAACTTTGCGTCCACAAGATTAGAATCCACCATGTAGCGGCGATGCCCACAAGTGCAGGCTGTCGCCGCTTTTGACGCATTGCGCACAACGGTATATGATTAGCTTTATATACTTTATATAGAGAGGCATGATGAGAGGACTTCCCGTAACATTGATGCTCGCCATACAAAAGCGATTCCCAGGTTCAAATCGCAAGTTTTTGCGATGGTTCCTCATCATCTTGCTCTTGCTGTCGCTTGCCTATGCCCTGCTCTTCCACTTTTTTATGTATTTGGAAGATCGCAGTTACTCGTTTATTACGGGGATATATTGGACGCTCGTCGTCTTGTCGACGCAGGGGTTTGGCGACATCGTCTTTACGTCTGACCCCGGCAAGATCTTTACAATCATCGTCAATTTGACGGGCATCGTTTTCATGCTCGTTTTATTGCCATTTGTCATCATTCAATTCGTCTATAATCCGATTATGACGGCGCAAAAAGAGGCAAATGCCCCGCGTTCGTTGCCCAATACGATGAAAGGCCACGTTTTATTGACGAATTATGGACCGCTCGAAGAAGCATTTGTCGAGCGCCTCAAGAGCCGAAAAATTCCATACGCCATCATCGTCGAAGACGTCAACGAAGCCTATAAATTGACCGATATGGGCTTTCGCGTTGCCGTCGGGAATCTGCGCTCACCCCAAACTTATGAAGCCGTCCAAGTTCAACAAGCTGCTCTCGTCTGCGTCACGTCGCCATCCGACCCGATTAATACAAATATCGTCTTCGTCGTGCGACAAGTGAGCGAAAACGTCCCCATCGTATCGCTTTCAAACGTCGAAGAATCGATCGATATACTCGAATTGGCTGGCAGCACCGAGGTCTTCGATATCGGCGATTTAATGGGCAAATCGCTCGCGCGATCGTCGTCGAACGAAGGCACGGGCGCTCATGTCATGGGCAAAATCGAAGACTTGCGCATCGTCGAGGCTCGTGCCTCTGGAACCGACCTCGTCGGGAAAACGCTCAAAGAAGCCGCCCTCGGCCAAAAGATGCAAGTCACCGTTATCGGCGTTTGGGAACGCGGTAAATTCGACCTAGCAGGCCCAGATACGAGAATTGCCGAAAACTCCATCCTCGTCATGGCGATGAGCGACGAACAACTCACGGCGTATAATTCGACGTTTTCGACGCCAGAATCGAAGGGCTATGGCGTTTTGATCTTGGGCGCGGGCAACGTCGGAATCGCGGCTGCGCGATATTTGCGAGAAAAGGGTACGCCGTTTACGATCATCGATAAAGAAGAACCACCACCGCGCGTCGCAAAAGAGTTTTCACAAAATATCGTCATCGGCGATGCCGCCGATTATGCATTTCTCAAATCGACGATCTTTTTCGAAGCATCGGCTGTCCTCGTCACGACGCATGACGACGATATCAATATATATTTATCGCTCTATTTCCGAAAACTGCGCCCCGATATCCAACTACTCGCTCGCGCCAATAACGAATCAAACGTTGCATCGCTACACCGCGCAGGCGCCGACTTCGTCCTCTCGACGGCGACGACTGCCGCCACGCTACTCTTCAATCACCTAGCCCAAGGCCATATCTATACAATGGTCGAAGGCCTCTACGCGATTCAAATCAAAATCCCCGAAAAGATGGTCGGAAAATCCCTCGTCAATCTCCAATTCCGAGCTCTCACCGGGTGTTCGATTATTGCCATGCTCGTCGAAGGACGTTGCATCATCAATCCATCGCCGTTTGAACCTCTCCCCGATAAAGCCGAAATCATCATGGTGCTCACCCCCGATGCCGAGGCGAAGTTTTTCAAATACTTTATGCCAAACGATGAAAAACAAACCCCTTCGAAGGGGAATCATTGACGACGATTATCTATGAGGATACAGAAAGATGACAGAACGAGACTTTCAACAGCCGCCGGCCACGCGCTATCGTTTGTTGCAATCGATGTATCGCAACAAAACATCGATAATATGGCCGCTCATCGCCAGTTTTGCCGCTTCGTCGTTTTTTGTCACCGCCCTCGTCGTCGTCATTTTCCTATTCATCGCCACGGCTTACCAAGCCGCCACGCAGCCCAGTGTCGAATCTTTGTCGTTTGCCCTCGCAGAATGGGTTCAAGCTTTCGGCCTCATTCTCGTCATGCACCTCGTCTTGCAAGCGGCGACGCGCGTTTTGTGGTGGCGTGAATCGGCGCAGCAGCGTTCGGCTCGCACATTGCGCTCATGGCCCGCCGATTTATCGCGCGTCGTCATCATCGATGCCGTCTATGGCATCTTTCGATTCGGGCTCTGGACGTGCCATATCATCGCTTGGATCGGTTTATTTTGCGCCAGCGATCCGACGAAAAGCGCCCTCTACATCGCCCTATCGGCGATGTTGCTCCTAGCCCTTGCCATCGTCTATCGTTCGTGCCTCGCCGCGCAATGGTGCGGCACGGCGGCTACGCGCCGCGGTGCACTCGGCTTCTTGTCATCGATAGCCAGCGGTATTGCCAACGTCAAACACCGCCCCTTCGAAGCGATTGTCTATTTCATTTGCCCCAAGCTCGCTTTTTTCGCCTGCCTACTCTGCATGATTTGGGCATTCTATGCGCAAGCACACATCGCTTGGATCGCCCTCGCCGCGCTCGGGCTACTCATTTCCAATTGGATCGAGCCATTTCTATGGTTCCATCGCGTTCCACACGCCCCCACCACATCCACATCACGATAACGCCGCTAGGCGGGCGTCAATCCCCATCAGCTATGTCTTTCCGCATCTCCCCCGCCACATCTACATGACGCCCGCGGAGCGGGCGTCAATCCCCATCAGCTATGTCTTTCCGCATCTCCCAACAGGAGATATCCAATCCCCACGCCATTTGTGGACAGGGCGTTAGGGATTGAGATCAGAGACTACGGCGCTCATTCTCTACCGAATCTTCTGCAAGTGAAGCGTCGCAAAGAAAAGCCCACCAGCCATCGCCGTAAACAAGACGACGCCAATGCATAGCGAAAGCGTCTGAAACGTCGACACGATTCCAAATGCACAACCGACGAGCATCAAAGCTGCCAATCCCAAACAAATCCCCAAAATGCTTAAATGATGATGCATAGACACTCCTAAAAAATTGCGGTAATACGATCCGCACGCATGTGGGCGTTTTACGCCTACATCGTTGTAACGTCAAATTTTTAGGGGTGATCATGCCAGAACTGGCGCTTGAATTCTTTACACTTTCCAATGGAATACGCGTCGTCCTGCACCGACAACCTTCGGTGCATCGCGTCAGCATTATGCTCAACATCGGTGCAGGCTGCATCGATGAACGCGTTTGGGGCACGGCGCACATGCTCGAACACCTCATGTTCCGAGGCACGCGAAAATACCCGAGCTTTGGGGCTATCAGCGAGGCTTTCGAGCAGGTCGGCGCAGACTTCAATGCGTTTACGGCGCGCGAAGTGACGAGCTTCGACATCAATCTACCGCGCGAATCGGTCGCCGACGCGCTCATGCTCTTGGGCGATGTCATGATGCACGCCAAACTCACGGGGATCGTCGCCGAACGCGACATCATTCGCGAAGAAATACTCGCCGATTACGACGACGACAACGCCCTCATCAACGTCGACGACCTCATGACTTCGCTATTCTATGGCGATGCAGGACATCCGATTGCCGGCAATCCCCAAGATATCGAAAAAATCACGTTAAAAGACGTCAGAAGTTTCTACGAAGACCATTATGCCGCCGATAACATGCTCTTAGTGTGCACAGGGGCAATTCCACCGACGCGCGATTTACAACAAATGGCTGAATCGGCTCTCGGACAAATTGCACCGCATGCCAATCGCTCCAATCGGCGTCAAATGCCCGATATCTATAAAAATCCAGCCTCCGATTCGCCTGCTCTCCTGCATATCAAAGACTACGACGGTGCCACGCAAAGCGACGTTTCACTCGGCTTTCTCTTCGACGGCCCACATTCCCCACAACTCCCCGCTCTCGAAATCCTCGTCCGAATCCTCGACGACGGCATGGCCTCGCGACTGTCTCGAAAACTCGTCGAACAACTCGCACTCGTCTACGACATCGAAGCCTATCTCAGCACGGCTCTCGATACGACGCTACTCCAAATTCGCACATCGTGCCGCCATAAACGCGTCGCAAAGCTCCTCGAAGCCGTCTATGGCATCCTCGACGATATCGCTCGACATGGCGTCACCGACGAAGAACTCGCTCGCGTCCGAAAACGGCTCATCTGGGAACACGAAGAACTCAGCGACGGCATCGCTCGACTTTCTCAATGGATCAGCTCGATGGCAACCCAAAACATGAGTTGCGATATCGATGCGCGATGCAAAATATTATGCGGCGTTTCGTCGGAAGACGTGCAAAATATTGCACAAAATGCCATCAAATCGCGCCCACATATCGTCGCAATCGTCGGCGAAATCTCCGAAAAACGCGCCCAAGACCTCAAATCGACTATCGAGAATTCTACAAAACGAAAGATCAAACTCGAACTCGATAAGTCCAAAAACGACTAATCCCGCCAAATTGGGCGGGATCTTTCAATTCTTTCAAATTCCCCTTCCACACAACGCCCGAGGCGCGGGCGTTTCTAAACCCGCGCCATCTGTGATTTACCTCTGGCAATATGAAAGGGAACGAGCGACTAAATCACCGTCCCCGGCAACAACGTCGCTCCCTTCGGAATCACCGTTATCCCATCGCGAATGTAATAATTCTCGCCATCGCTATTGAGATCGCAGGGCTGGCGGCGAATAATCACCCCATCGCCGATGCGAACATTCTTGTCGATGATGCAATGTTCCATCGTCACGTTGCGACCAATGCCCAACGGCACCAAATCGGCACTCGTCTCGTTCGGGTGGATCAACTTCGGATTCTCTTCATCATAATAATCCGCACCCATCATGATGACTTCTTTCAAACTCGCACCGGGTCGGATAATACTCCGGACCCCGATGACAGAGTCTGAAATAATCGCTCCATGCAAGTCCGTACCCTCGGCAACGAGACTGTCGCGAATCGCCGAACGAATGATACGCGCCGGCGACAACGAACGCATGTGCGTAAACAACGGCTGCCCCGGGCAATAAAGCGGGAACGGCGGATTGACCTGCGTCGCCTGAATATTCGCCGTATAAAACGCCGAAATCGTCCCAATATCGGCCCAGTAACCCTCGTGTAAATGCGTCGCAATTCGCACCTTGCCTATCAAACCGGGAATGATCTGACTACCAAAGTCATTGTCAGTCCCTTGCAAACACGACTTGAGCAATTCGCTATTGAACACGTAAATGCCCATACTCGCCAAATACCACCCATCGTCGGGATTCAAACCGACTTTGCGGCAAAGCGATTCGGGCGCACGGAATCGCTCGATGACCTCGGGATCCTTCGGCTTCTCGACGAACTCTTGCACCATCCCTTCTTCGTCGACGCGCAAAAGCCCCATCCGCGACGCATCACTGCGATTGACCAAATAAACCGCCAACGTCAACCCAGCCTCTTTCGACCGATGACACGCCAGCATCTTCGAATAATCCATCCGATAAAGGTGGTCGCCCGACAATATGAGCGTCTCTTCACTCGCAAAATGCCGAATATGGTGTAGCGTCGCGCGCACTGCATCCGCCGTCCCCATAAACCATTCCTGCCCGCGTTCCGTCTGCTCTGCCGCCAATATCTCCACAAAACCATGCGAAAACGTATCGAACTTATACGCCTCCATGATGTGGCGATGCAGACTCGCACTCAAAAACTGCGTCAAAACAAACACTCGGTTGATCCCCGAATTGATGCAATTCGAGAGCGTCACGTCGATTAAACGATACTTTCCAAACAACGGCACTGCAGGTTTCGCGCGCTCATGCGTCAATGGAAATAAACGGCTACCTCGCCCACCACCTAATACTACGGCTACAACGCGTTCCATGTTCTCCTCCTCGGTTGCGTGAAACAGCATCAAACACGCGCTTATTTACGCCCCTTTGCCCCTCAAATTCAACCTTTTTCCGCGCTAAACCCTTATTTTACTTGACTTCACGCTCACACATACCCCTAACAACCACATTACACCACACCATAACAACTACATTATTCAACAACCACATTATACTACTTTATACTACCTTATACTACTTTATACTTTTACGACGCCTATTTCCCGTTGGTCAATACGGCGTCGGCTACGCCTATTTCGGCTAACGCCTCAATACGGCTACGCTATGGCGACGCCTATTTCCCGTTGGTCAATACGGCGTCGGCTACGCTATGGCATGGAAATGCCGTCTATCGCCAACCGCTTGACCACGAATGGGCAAAGACGGATTGCCAAATACTTGCCACGACGTCGTCGCCTCATCGATCTTCACTCTATTGCCGCTCGGATTATCATTCGCCATAATCATACACTTCCAAACGCATTAAACCTCAATCGTCATCGTTTTAGATTCGATCTCTGAGTTATCTCGAATCCAAACCCAAAACGACTTCGTCCGTTCATCACTCTGCTCTCGCAATAATCGTGCATTGCTAGGCTTAAATCGATCGATTGCGACATCGATTTTCTTCCCGACGAATTCCTGTGGCGATGTCTTATGAAAAAATCGAACAACTGAATTCTCAGACACTAACACATCGAGGGCTTGCATGAAGCTCGGCTTTTCTAAGGCGATCGAATGTAAATACGCCAATCCTCCATAAGTATAAACAAGTCCAATATACACGAGAAACCCAGCTTCATTCACCGATACAATCGTCGCCTTGAGCAATACGATTCTATAATCCGATTTAGGTTTGGCTTCACTGTGTTGCTTCGATAGTTCGCAACCCCTCTCAATATTATTTGCTTTTTTAATTACCTCTTCAACTTGGGCATCGAGGTCGCTATTGTCGTCGTCTAAATACTTTGGTAAAAACAATTTCGGTAATTTTACATAGCGATTCAACGTACATCGAAATTGGAATAAATGATTACAACCGGCAGCTGCATTCATTATAACTAACATGAAAGAATAAATAAGACGACATAATTTAAGCACAAAAAACGATACTAAAAAGCTAAGAACAAAAGCGAACAAATAGGATAAAACCGTTGATATGGGTAAGTACAAAAAACTAAGTATACTAAGTGAAAACGTACAACAGAAAAGGCTAACATAAAATATTAAAAAACAGAAAGTTTTCCCGATGAACTCATCGTATGTTCTTATCGCACCACCTGATACATGTATGCCATTTTTTTCATCTAACCATTTCTGTATAAAAAAGCGTTCTTCATTAATCTCACGGTATCCATAGAGATACGCAGCATAAGATAATACTGCATTGGCAATGTAGAAAAACGCGATGCACAACAATACGGGCACGAAGAGCAGCAAATTGACCCAAGGATTCTCCCTTTTCTTCCGCATCCACCAACGAGCACACTTTTTACCCAGTGTATCGTAGATGAGCGTTGCAAAAAAAGGATACTCTTCGTCTTTCTCAGATCCTTTGAAATAATGTGGCTTTTGGAAATACTCCAATATTTCACGCGCCGACTGCGGTCGATCGGTTGGGCTTGGAGCAAGTAATCGCTTGATCAGTACTTTGACGAGATAGTTCCATTTGAGCGGATCGATATATTTGTCGTATAATAGAGTAAATCCATCGGATTGCATGTCGACGGGCGACACCCCAGTCGCCAAGTGCAATGCCGTCGCCCCCAATCCATAAAAATCCGATTGTATCGTCGCATCGCCCAAGAGCTGCTCTGGCGCCATATAACCTTGCGTGCCGGCAATCGTCGAATTCAATGATTTGCGTTGCGGATTCGTCACCGATCCAAAGTCGATGAGATAAAACCGATCGCTTTTTGAATCGTACAATATATTCGACGGCTTGATATCGCGATGGATGATGGGCGGCGTATACTGCGTCTGCAAGGCATCGAGGATGCCTGCGATTTCGACGATAAATCGCTTCACAAACGCTTCGTCAATCGTGACATCGACGCGCTTATCCTTATCATCATCCGATAATGCACTGTCGCTTTTGGGCGATTCACTCGTTTCTGCATGCTGATCAGTTTCATCATTTGACAACTCAGCCTTTGATTTGGCGCCGTCGAGTAACGCACTCAGCGATACGCCATCGACGAACTCTTGCACGAGATAGACTTCGTCTGCACTCTCGGGCGACTCGACGATATCGATGAATTTGGGTACGCCTTTGACGTCGATCGATTTGAGCGTTTCGACTTCGCGCTCGAAGAGCTCGCGCGTCTTGAAATCGACTTGCCCTCGCAACGCCTTGATGGCGACATGCTCGCCCGTCAATTTGTCGTACGCCTTATACGTCTTGCCCGCAGCCCCTGCGCCGACGAGCTCGATATACGTGTAGCGTTGAGTAAGCGCATTGGGTGTCATCTCAACCATATCTTACACTCCTTACTCGACGTCGAGTATTTGGTCGGGGCGGACGGGAATCTCGCGGCAAAGTAATCGTTCGACATCTTTGACGAGATAAATATCGTCTTGTTCGAGGATAGGCCAAGGCGAGCTAAAGACCGACTCGCTGCCGTCGTCTTCGCGCACGATGATATAGATGCAAGGAACGAAATCGCCAACCGCCGTATCTTCGAGTGGCAAACGCGTATAAAATTCCCCCGTAATATCGTCGGGCGACTCATCGTCGGGGGGATTGTATTTGTATTCGACGCGCCAAAGCGGTTGTTCGATGGGCTCGAGCGACTTGATTTCGCACGCAAATTCGATCTTTGAAATCGTCGCAATCGTCTTGCGCCCATAGCGGAACAACGGATCGATATTCTTTTTGAGATTCTCGACGTAATCGATCTTACGGTTCACATTCGTTACAATGCTTTTGATACTAACCATGAAGAGAACGATAAAAACCGTAATCAACAGAATGTACCAAATGGGCTCGACGCTCGGAATTCCAGCGATGACGACTTTATCGGTATACAATAAAAATGAAAATATCGCCACTGCCACACATATTAACGCAGCCAGACTCGACAATACGATCGAAAACAATCGATTCGATGCAGCGACTTTGACATAAGGTCGTCGATGATAGCGCAATTGATCGATCAAGCCATTTATCATCGAGCTATCGTAATCTTCGACGTAACGCGTCATATTAAACGCCGTAGACTCCGTGTTCTCGCCATGCGCCGATATCTGCGAAATGATATCGGGATGAATCTGCTTGAGACTAGCGACGATAGATTTCGGGAGATCCTCTTTGCGCGGCGTGAGATCGCTCAAGAGCGACCATGCATCGATGGCACCGCTCTGGCGATACGACGTAATCGAAACTTGTTGCTGTACTGTTTCGCCTTGCGTCGATCCGACGATTTCGCCCAATTGCTTAAAATCGGCAACGCGAATCGCTTCAAATGCCGCTTTCAATATCGATATATCCGAGATGCGATCGCGAATATTCGGTTCGAGCATCTTGCGAAGCAATTGCGTCACGCTATAGGGTAGGTGTTGCAAATACGGGTCGATCATGTATCGGAAATCTTGCATCTCGATTTCTTCGAGCGGCTGACGCGATAACAAATGTAACGCAAGTGCACCAATGGCATAGATATCACTTTGCGGAACGGGATTGCCCATGAGCTGCTCGGGCGGCATATAGCCATACGTACCCGCAACGGTCGATCCTCCGTCTTTGACTTGCGGATTGGCGACGGCACCAAAGTCGATGAGCCAAACTTTGAATTTCCCGAGTTCGTCGACGAGCATGATATTGCCCGGTTTAATATCGCGATGGATAATGGGTGACGGGCGCGTGTGGAGCTTTTCGACGATCTCGAGCAACTGCTTGATGATATCGGCAATATCGCTCAAGCTAAACCGTCGCGCAGATTGCAAATAATCTTTGAGCGAATAGCCGCGAATGTACTCTTGCACGATGATCGAAACGGGGTTTTCGCACTCCAAATCTTCGATCGTCTCGTAGAGATGGGCCACGCCATCGATGTCGAGCCCCATCAATGTTTCGGCTTCGCGATGGAACAATTCGTATTGCTTCCAGTTATTGACCGAGTGAATGTGCAAAACTTTAATCGCCACATCGACGCCATCGCTCAAGCGTTTGGCATGGTAAACCTCGCCTTGGCTTCCGCGCCCGAGCTTCTCTATGATGCGATACTTCCCGTCGGCTTTTGCACTTCCCAATGTCATTGGCGCGTCATCTGATTTTTTCGACGACGCGGTTTTTTCATCTCTGGGCGAATCGGCGCTATGATCCCCGTCGGTCTTCTCTTCGGGCATTGCCGAATAACCTTGTTCTCCGCCCATTGCCGAATAGTCGCGCCCTTCTTCTGTCGCTATTTTCAACTCTTGTGTAGTATCCATCGCTTGCTTCATGTCCTAAGTTTAAATAAAACGACGATCTCTTTGATATCGCACGACGATACAAGCAAGCATATTATACGCTCATATTGCATTATTTGCTACAATAATGCGTTCGCAATGGCTATCGATACTCACAGAAAGAAATAACCATGCATCTCTCATCCATAATAAAAATATATGACAATGCCCCAATCATCTTCAATCGAGCTATGAATATCGTCTGTCGAGGCTTGGCAATCGCGGTCGTCGAACAAAAAAAAGCCCGCATGCCATCGGAGCATACGGGCTGAGAATCGTCTAGTAAAACCTAGCAATCGAATTACTTGGCAATGACGCGGACCATTTCGAGGACCTTATTGCTGTAACCCCATTCGTTGTCGTACCAAGCGAGTACTTTGACGAACGTTTTGTCGAGCTGAATGCCACCTTTGGCGTCGAAGATCGAGGTGCGAGCATCGCCACGGAAGTCGGTCGAAACGACGCATTCGTCGGTGTAGCCCAAAACGCCCTTGAGTTCGCCTTCCGAAGCGGCTTTCATCGCGGCGCAGATTTCATCGTACGTGCATTCTTTGTTCAATTCCACCGTGAGGTCGACGATCGAGACATCCGACGAAGGAATGCGCATCGACATCCCCGTCAATTTGCCATTGAGTTCGGGAAGAACTTTGCCAACGGCCTTGGCGGCACCCGTCGACGACGGAATGATGTTTTCGAGGATACCACGACCACCGCGCCAGTCTTTCTTCGAAGGACCGTCGACCGTCTTCTGCGTCGCCGTCGCCGCGTGAACCGTCGTCATGAGACCGCGTTTAATGCCGAATTTGTCGTTGAGCACTTTGCTGATCGGCGCCAAGCAGTTCGTCGTGCAGCTGGCGTTCGAAATGATGTCTTGGCCGGCATACGTTTTGTCGTTGACACCAAAGACGAACATCGGCGTGGCATCTTTGCTCGGGGCGCTCATGATGACTTTCTTGGCACCGGCTTTGATGTGGGCACGTGCTGTTTCGTCGGTGAGGAAAAGACCCGTCGATTCGATGACGACGTCGGCACCAACTTCGTTCCATTTGAGGTTGGCGGGGTCTTTCTCTGCCGTGAGGCGAATCTTCTTGCCATCGACGACGAGCGTGCTACCATCGATTTTGACATCGTGATCGAAACGGCCGTGAACCGAATCATATTTGAGCATATAGGCAAGGTAATCGGGATCGAGCAAGTCGTTGATACCGACGACTTCGATATCGCTGAAGCTCTTGACGGCTGCACGGAAAACCATACGACCAATGCGTCCAAAACCGTTAATGCCTACTTTGATGGTCATTTTAACCTCCTAAATCACTTCGTTACATACGGGCCAAAAACCGCTCTCGACCCGCGCGCGTGTATAAAACGACGAGCCCTTTCTGTCAATCGAATTGGCGCAAACCGCCCTCCGCCGCCCAGGACTCCAAGCACGGGCAAACAACTTGTGCACCGCATGCCAAAAGGCAAGCCCTCACACAAAAAAAATCGACTTTCACCGCGTCACGATTGCAATCGCTCCCGCCATTCTACCATCACACATCTATTCTAGCTTTCTAATGAAGATGCACGTTTTTTATACACCCGCATTTCGCCCACTGGGCGCAATACGGGCTTTTTGCGCCCTATTGGCGTTGCCAATACGGGCTCTGTGTCGCCCTATTGGCGTTGCCAATACGGGCTCTTGCTACGGCTATTTCGCTATCGCTCAATACGCCTACGCCGCCGCGCTATGTGCTCGTTTCACTGTGCGCATACGCGCGGCCTTTGCCTGCGGCGCAAAACAACCTGTATCTATACATAGCGAGCGCACCGCGGATCCAGAAAGCAAAAAAGATCGAGTTTTTGTTGGCAATTTGTGCGATTAAAACTAATGGTGCGCCCAGCGACATATCGTCGCGATGTTTTCTCTATCGATAGAGGTGCGTTTTATGATTCCAGAATATTCCGATTGTGCATTGCTCGTCATCGACATGCAAGACAAATTGCTCGGCGTCATTCCCGACGACGTGCGCGATGCGCTCGTCGACAACGTCGGCATTTTAATCGATTTGGTCAAAGATCAAGGCGGTTCGGTGTTCTATACCGAACAAAACCCTGCCAAATTGGGCGGCACAACAGCTGTCTTAGCCGAAAAACTCAAAGATGCCATTCGCGTCGAAAAGATGAGTTTTTCTTGCCTCGCCGATAGCACGTTCTGCGACCGCGTTTGCCCACACATTCCGCAAACGCTCATCATCGTCGGCGTCGAGGCGCACATCTGCGTTCTCATGACGGCACTCGACATCATCGACGAAGATGAAGACGAAGAAATCGCCATCTTCGTCCCGGTCGATGGCATCGCATCGCGCAAAAAATTGAATTGGGAAAACGCCATTCTTCAATTGAGCAATGTCGGCGTCATCACGACAAATACCGAAACACTCGTCTACCAAGCCATCGAAGAAGCTGGAACCGATTTGTTCCGCAAGTATTCAAAACGATTAAAATAATTCAAAAGTATACAATCGACGCCACGACAAGCGCCCGTTCAGGGCGCGGGGGCGACATGCCCTCGGCCACGCGCCTCTGCACTATCTCTTCACGGCGCGCGTCGGACGGCTGGCTATGATCAAAAAAAGCGGTGCGTATTGCCAACGGCAATAGCACCGCTAGGAGCCCGTATCGGCTCTGCCGATAGGGCGACAAAGAGCCCGTATCGGCTCTGCCGATAGGGCGACAAAGAGCCCGTATCGGCTCTGCCGATAGGGCTCGACCCCAAAACATTAAACCTTAATCGGAACGACGTTCCAGATGTCATTGGCGTACTCGCGGATCGTGCGATCGGACGAGAAGAAGCCCATGTTTGCGATGTTGAGGAGGCATTTTTTGGCCCAGAGTCGTTTGTCGCGATAGACTTTTTCGACGTCGCGCTGGCGTGCGATGTAATCGTCGAAGTCGGCGCAAAGCATGTATGGGTCTTGTGTGCGTAGCCAGTCGGCGATGCCTTTGTAGCGGTCGCGTTCTTCGGGGGCGAAGAAGCCCGTTTCGATCATTTCGATGACGGCGCGCAAGTCGTCGCTTTCGTCGATGTAGCTTTGCGGGTCGTAGCCTTCGGCTTTGAGCGTTTTGACTTCGTGTTCTTTGAGCCCGAAGAGGAAGAAGTTATCGGCGCCGACGCGTTCGCGCATTTCGACGTTTGCGCCGTCGAGTGTGCCGATGGTGAGTGCGCCGTTGAGGGCGAATTTCATGTTACCGGTGCCCGATGCTTCTTTGCCGGCGGTCGAGATTTGCTCCGACAAATCGGCGGCGGGGATGATGACTTCGGCCATCGAGACGCAGTAGTTGGGGCACATGAAGACGCGGAGTTTTTTTGTCATCGTCGGGTCGTCGTTGATAATTTTGGCGACGTCGTTGATGAATTTGATGTGGAGTTTGGCGGCGGCGTAGCCGGGAGCTGCTTTTCCGCCGAAGAGGACGATGCGCGGGACGCGGTCGGCGTTGGGGTTTGTCTTGAGTTCGCGATAGAGATGGATGACGTGGAGCAAATTCAAGAGTTGGCGCTTGTATTCGTGGATGCGCTTGACTTGAACGTCGAAGAGCATGTCGCAGGAGACGTCGAAGGGGAGATATTCTTTGACGAAGCGCTTTTTGTTTTCTCGTTTGATGGCAATGAGGCGGTCGAGGACGGCATCGTCGTCGGCGAATGCTTCGAATTTTTTGAGATCTTCGCTATGCGTAATCCAAGAATCGCCGATTTTTTCGCGCAAAAGGTCGGTAAGACCGGGGTTTGCCGAAACCATCCAACGACGCGGCGTGACGCCATTCGTCTTGTTGTTGAAGCGCTCGGGGAAGAGCTTGACGAAATCGGGGAAGAGGTCGGTTTTGACGAGGTCGGAGTGGATTTTCGCGACGCCGTTGATGGAGTGCGATCCGATGACGGCTAAGTTTGCCATGCGGACGAATTTTTCGCCCGTTTCGTCGATAATCGAGACGCGTCGTTGCATTTCGTAGTCGCCGGGGAAGGCGATGTGGACGCGGAGCAAGAAGCGACGGTTGATCTCGTAGATGATTTCGAGGTGGCGCGGCAAGAGCTTGGCAAACATGGGCAACGGCCAGCGTTCGAGTGCCTCGGGCAAAAGCGTGTGATTGGTGTAGCCAAAGACGCGTTCGGTGATTGACCAAGCCGAATCCCACGACATCTTTTCGAGGTCGACGAAGACGCGCATCAGTTCGGCGATGGCGATAGCCGGATGCGTATCGTTCAATTGGATGGCGACTTTGTCGGCAAATTGGCTGAAGTCTTTGTGGGCTTTTTTGTAGCGGCGGACGATGTCGTGAATCGAGCAGCAAACGAAGAAATACTGCTGTTTGAGGCGCAATTCACGCCCCTCTGGATTGTTATCGGCGGGATACAAAACTTTCGAAATCGTCTCGCTGATGACTTTGTCTTCGACGGCTTTACGGAAATCGCCGGCATTGAAAATGCTGAGATTGAAGTCGTTGGTCGCCTGAGCCGACCAGAGGCGCAAGGAGTTGACCGTTTCGGTGCCATAGCCTGCGATGGGCATATCGTAGGGAATGCCCTTGACTTTCGTCGTATTGATCCAGTCGCACTGGAGATTGCCGTTTTCGTCGAGGCGGCGTTCGACCGAACCGCCGAATTGAACCGTAGCGGCGTGGTCGGGGCGCGAGATTTCCCACGGATTGAGGCGTTCGAGCCACGGATCGCGGCTTTCGACTTGCCAGCCATCTTTGAACGATTGGCGGAAAATGCCGAATTCATAGCGTATGCCGTAGCCAGTGGCGGGATAGCCGAGCGTGGCGAGTGAATCGAGGAAACAGGCGGCAAGCCGGCCTAAGCCGCCATTGCCTAGCCCGGGATCGGGTTCGCGGCTTTCGACTTCGCCCAAATCGATGTTGTATTCTTCGAAGAGATTTTTCGCCTTCGTCGTCAACCCCATATTCATGAGGTTATTGCCCATCGAACGCCCGATGAGGTATTCGGCCGACAAATAATAGACGCGCTTTGCGTCGGTCTCGTAGTAGCGCTTCATCGTCTTCATCCAGCGATGGATGAGGCGGTCGCGAATCGCTAGACCTGTGGCGAGATAGAGGTCGTCGTATGAAGCGTTTTTCTTGTTTTTGGCAAACGAATAGCGCAAATGGTCGATGACGCTCTCGACGAGGGCATCGTCCGACATGCCGATGCGTTCGTCGTTTTCGTTGTGTGCAGCCAAACCGAGTTTGTGTTCGTGTTCAGACATATTTACTCCGTGCAGAAGTCAATTGAAACCGCCAGTTTTGCTCCAACAAAACCGACAAAATAGTTCGTATTATTCACATATATAGCCAAAAATTTCAATCGGTATCTAGCGAAGTCTATCGGCGATCTCAATGTGCCATGATGTTGCCTAAATGTCTTTGAAATAATTGACTTATCGGTTATGTTATGGTGTTTTTGAGTCGATTTATGTCGAATGAATGCGTATTTTTCTTGACATTTTCATTTGACGTCGTTTTTCTTTTTTAAATGTAACGAAGTTCATCATGCCCGAAATTGCCCATCATCCGTCACCATCCCCTTCATCTTTCGATGCACAAACGCCGTCGAATTATGCGCCAGCGCCGTCGAATTATGCGCCAGCGCTGATCAAATCGCCTGAGGCGGCGAGTTCTTCGAGTGCGCCAGCAACGATAAAGCCGCATGCGGCGGCGAATTTTGCGAGTGCGCCAGCAACGATAAAGCCGCATGCGGTGGCGAGTTCTTCGAGTGCGCCGGCATCGATAAAGCCGCCTGCGGTGGCGGGTTCTTCGAGTGCGCCGACATCAATAAAGCCGCCTGCGGTGGCGGGTTCTGTAGGGGCGGTGACGAAGCCCCCAGTATCTGCTCAAAACGAGCACAAAAGTGCCGCAGCGAGTAAACCGAGTTCTGGTTCACTGTCGTTGGGAAGCCGAATTGCCGATCAAAAGTACCAAGTCATCGATAAACTCGGTCAAGGAAGTCAGGGCGAAGTGTTTCACGCGCGGCGGCGAAGCGATGGCATCGACGTCGCCATCAAAGTGCTCCACATTCATTCGGTCAAGAATTGGAAGCAATACGAACTCTTTAATCGCGAATCCCAAACGTTGATGGGGCTCGATATCGACGGCGTTGCACATCTCTACGAGACGATCGAAGATTTGGAATGCGAAGACCCCGTGTCGATCATCGTGCAAGAGTACATTCGCGGCTATTCGCTCAACAGCTATATCCAAGCGGCTCGCCGTTTTACGGTCGTCGATATTGCCGACATCATCTTGCAATTGCTCCACATCTTAGATGCGTTGCACAATCGCCCCGAGCCGATTATTCACCGCAATATTAAGCCGGGCAATATCATGCTCGTCGACGAACTCGGCAAATTCAAAGTCTGGCTCATCGACTTTGGTGCCGTCGCCAATCCGCAAGTCAAAGACGGTGGTATCGACCGTTGCCGGAACGTATGGCTATATGCCGCCCGAGCAGCTCATGGGGCATCCGGTGCCGCAAAGCGATATCTACGCCGTCGGGGCCGTGGCGCTGTATCTGTTTTCGGGGCAATCGCCCGAATCGATCGAGATGCAAGAATTCCGCTACATGATCGATCCGTATTTGCAACATTTGCCCTATAGCGTCACGGTTTTATTGCGCCAGATGCTCGAACCCAATATCCGCGATCGCATTTCCGATATTCGGACGATTGAAGCGGCTTTCGAGGCGATTAAGAACTCTAACTATTCCCTACTCCAAGAAATCGTCGGCGCCGCCCAAAAGACGGGCGATGCCAATATGGCAAATATCACGTCGTATCGACAAGGCGGCGCCATCGACGTATGGTCGACGTTTAGCGACTCAATTCCACGCGATTGCGAAGTCCCGCTAAACGTCGTCGAGAGTTTGGCGCGAATCCACCCGAACATTGGGAAGTACATTTCGCAAAGTTATGACGGGCAAGTCTCTACAAAGAAGCTCAGGCTATCGTGCTACTGTCGCCCCTATACGGCCTACGATATGACGAAGGCGATGAATTTCTTGCGCGACAGGCGTCGCCCCAACGTCTCGATCAATAAGCGTTACCTCAGTGGTCAAAAAGGCAAGCTATCGCGCGTCGCGACCATGGCGATCTATGGCATAGGATCGCTTTTATCTCTCGCCGTGGCGATCGTCGCCTTCGTCATGACTTACAATGCGATGAGCGGACTTTCTGGCGCCGACGTCGAATCGCTCAACATATTCGAAGTCATTCCTGCTTGGATATCTTTCATCAGTTTTGTTCTATGTGTATGGCTCTTGTACAGTTTCATCATCACGCTCATTTCGCCCATCAACTATGTCGACGATTTGACTAAAAAGCTCGAGCCCATGTTCAAATACGGTCGCAAGACACTCGCCACGATATCGAACATCGAATATATCTCGGCGACCGATGCCATCGTGCCCATTGAACAACCGCTTTGGCGCATTGAATATAAATTCAATCCAGTCGACGACGAATCGCCCGACGATTTGACGCGAGCGTTCCTGACGCGCTTACCCCCCGATGACTGTAGCCCAGGCGACTTTATACCCTGTTTATATATCATTACACACGAAGACGATGGCACGGAAGTCGTCTATAGCATGCCGTGGCCAATCTTAGCGCAAGACGACGTTTACTTGTGCGACGACGTCGTCAAGTTGCTCGAGCGAGAAGAGGCAATTTTGCCGAAGCAAATCCAGAATATCATCGAATAATAGGCCTTCTATGAAATCGAATTCCCCGACATCTGCCATGACACCCGACATCTTGTCGAAACGATACACCTATACGACATTGCTGGGCGAAGGTGCGACGGGCAAGACGTATCGAGCTCGCGACAAGCTGATGGGGTACGACGTTGCCATCAAGGCATTGCGATTTCATTCCAATCTCAAAACACACGAACTCTTCAGGCGCGAAGCGGCAACGCTCAAATCGATCAGACTCCAAGGCGTGCCAAGGTGCCACGATATCGTCGAGAATCCCGACGACATCGACGAAGTATATATCATTCAAGATTTTATCGATGGCGAATCGTTACAAAGTCTCATCGACTTATGCAAAAATATGTCTCACACGGAAGACATAGACGATCCGATCATCGAAGAATGTACGAAAAAGCAACCAATCGTTCCGATTGCCGATGTTCTGCGATGCATGCGCGATCTGGTGACGATTCTCGATGGGCTTGCGAGCTATAATCCGCCCATCATCCATCGAGATATCAAACCATCGAATATATTGTATTGCAACAACCGCTACTATCTCATCGACTTTGGTGCCGTTGCCAATCCGCAACGCAAGTCGATGAATTCGACGATTGCCGGCACGCAAGGCTACATGGCGCCCGAGCAACTTATCGGCGATGCGACGATTCAATCCGACTTCTACGGACTCGGTGCGACAGTACTGCACATGATCACGGGTATATCGCCCGTCGACATACCGACCGATGGATTTGAGCGACTCTACGATTCAGTTCTCGACCAATATGAAGTGCCGAGCTCACTCGTCGAATTGATCAAAAAGCTCTTGGCCAAAGCCCCCACCGATCGCCCGAAGTCGGCACAAGAAATCCTCGATATCCTCGATAATACAAATCAACCGAACGATATCGAAGCCCCCACGTCGCTTGGCGATAAGATAGCACAACGCATCAATCAGTTTTTTGACAGACGCCCAGATCTCAAGGGCATTTTGTTCATTCCCATCGCGCTATTTTTCATTTTATTTTATTTCTTCAACACAATAATATCACTCGTGGTGTATCTCAATGGGCTCACACAAGTCGATCCGAAGAAGCAAGCAGTTCCAAAAAATCACAGTTTTGGTAATGATGGCTATATCTCTTGGTGGCGCGTCTTCGTAGGGATGGGTTTCATCACAACGGGAGTATCGCTGTTGGGCGGATTGTTATATCCCGATCAACTCGATATCTTTGAAGCAGCTTCTGGAATCATCAACGATTTGCCTGGTGAGCCGCTATTTGCCATAGCATTACTCTTGCTAGTCGTTCCATCTATCACGACTTTTGGCCTTCCGTATATCGCAATGATGGTTTTATTGGCAATATGCATGACGATGTTTGGACACCATCAATTCGAATGGCTACACAAGCTGAATCAAATATACAATCTACCTCAATTCATGTTGCCGGTATATATCACCGGCAATTTAAAGATGCCTGAAAATGCGAAATTCGATGGGGTTCAGACCGAATACGCCACGGTGCTCGTTGCCAAGATTCGAGCTTGCATAAAACGAAAGAAATATGTGTACTTGAATTACACGTATGAATTCGATGACGTGTCGTATGCCGTGTGGTACAGAGTATTGATATTGCATTGTGAAAACTCATATTATAGCGCACTTCTACAACATAGCGAAGGAATCGGCGGATCGTCGACATTCTACGATGTCGTTAAAACATCGGGAATTTCTTTAAATGTCGACACGCGTCATCCGTCTTGCCAAAACGTTGTCGAAGAACAACCCTCTAGTTTTATGACATTGCTCGCCAAAGGCATGTCATTATATAAGCCATCAACTCAATTGTCCAAACCGTCAATTCAATTCATCAACCGTTTATTGCATTCATCACATAAGGACAAAGCTCCATGAATCAAGTCGCTCAATTCGACACCCCAGACGATGAGGTATCCCTGTTTTGGTAAACATAGACAGCTTATACTAGAGTAGCTTGGT
>ERZ1034719.418-NODE-418-length-26144-cov-7.042968_pt1 | contig 26144 bp, 15 predicted proteins | sample MGYA00520703_ERZ1034719 | MGnify/ENA primary metagenome ERZ1034719 (study PRJEB33766, sample SAMN09781716) | gut metagenome | biome: gut microbiome | host: Homo sapiens | place: Madagascar | study: EMG produced TPA metagenomics assembly of the PRJNA485056 data set...
GAGCGGGCTATCTCACTGCGTTCGATACGCCCTGCGGGCGCGTCTATCTCGCTTGCGCTCAATACGCCGCGCCAATAGACGCGTAGGGGGCGACTGCCCCCTCACAACTAAAACAACGTTCTAACTGAAGAAATCGAATGCATCTACTGCAAAAACAATATTGATCTGGAATTCCTCGCGCTGCACCTGCAAGCCATTTTCGTCGGCGATGACAAGGTAATATAGATCCGTGTCGTTGAATTTGAGCGGCTTCAGATTGAAACCGCACCGGAACATGCGCTCCTGCGCATTGTCGCTCGTCTTGTCTGCAATGATCTTTGCAATATCGCTTACTTGCTTGCCATTACTGTCCGTGAAATACAGCTGATAGGTTGCCGCCTCGCGATTACCGCCGACAGCTTCCTTCTGGTAGAAGTTCAGCGAGAAGATCATGTTACTGATGGTGCGATTGGTGGATAACAGGCTGATTTCTACGGGTTTCGTGTCGTACTTGCTCTTGTTATTCTTATATTCCTTCGACTGGTTTCGCAGGAAGTGATATTCGATGAGCGGAACGACCATTTCCTGAAGGCTTATGCCGCCGTGCACGAAGTTCAGACCTGCACCGGTCTTTTTGAGGCGGATATTCTCTTTGGGAGCAAAACCATCGTATTCCGTATTGCCCTTTAAAAACATGACTTTTTGGAGATAATCTGGATTGGAATTTTTCTGCATAATCACATAGCGCCTGCCGTATTCGACTATGTGATCCACAAATCCGGACTTATCGACCTTATCCTCTTCGCGCAGTGGGCTATAAGTGTATAGAAAACCGTGATCTGCTGTAACGAGGATGTTTGTGCCGCCCCATTCATTGGCAATAATGCGCATCAGGTTTTTCAATTCTTCGATGGCTGTGTCGCATGCACCGAAAACCGAGCTTTCCAAATGACCTGCTTCATCAATTGTATCGTGGTAAATATAGACCACGTTCATACCTTTGACGAGTGCCTGGCGCTCGGTACGTTTCATGCCAATTATGTCTTTGTACTTCAGCGCAACACTGGTTGGTTTTGCTGTTTTCAGGAGCTTATCGCGGTTGCTTGCTTCTGTGGACTGTCCATCCGCCAGGACAGCCAATCGCTCATTTTTCCCCGTTTTGAGTTCGACAGAGAGTTCCTTGTGCGGGAGAAGCGCCGCCATACCGAATTTGGTGATGGTCGGGAAGACGGCCTGCATGGATTTCAGTTCAACTTTTGCCTGCGTCTCCCGTCGCAGACGCTCCGCAAGCGCCGCGGCCACTTCGTAACGCATGGCATCCGAAATAATGACATAAACCTTGTTGTCGAACCTTGCGACTTGTTGACGATAGAAATCCGTTTGTTGAGGCACTTCGACCTTGCCACACGTCTGGAGCTCATTTGCACAGGCATCTGACCAGTTTTGGCCTAGCTGCCCCAGAAACCATGTCACATACAATCCCTCGACTTTATCCGTGACATGTTTGAAAAGATCGGAAAGCTCATCGTGATAGTTCTTCAAGACATCAGCATTGATCTTGTGGAACTCCCGATAATAGGTGTCCATTTTGTAATATTCTGTCGTGTATTCCTTCCAAATCTTTGCTGGTTCAACCATATGGAACCCCGCAGAATGGGCTTTGTAGAAAGCCTGCATTCTGGCAACTTGCAGAATGCCTTCGTAGTAATTCTTGACATCATCGTACCAAACGCAGGTACGTCGCATTTCTACTGCCTGAGTAATCGTATGCACATCGATGATATTGTCGCGAATCTCGGTCATCAGCTTGACGAGTATGATCTCATGGATGCACGGAAATACTTCGGTATCCACCAGTTCTGCGACTTCCAACTTCATAAAACGCTGCGAGAGTTTCAGTTCTTCCTCAATGATTAGGGCAATATCATAGACACCCTTGTTATCCTCACTGTGCATCCAATCTGATACAAAGTCATAACAATATGCCTGATGCGGAGATGAGATGTACTTTTGGAGATCGGTAAATATATCTAGGTGTATGGTTCGCGAGGCTGCTGTCAGGAGTAGATGTATGGCGAGTGACGAGAGTTGGTAGTTAGTAGTTGGTAGTTGGGGTGTCGATTGGCTGACTGACAAATTCGAGCTACCATCTAAGGCAAACCCAGTTCCTCGCTCTACCATGCGCCAAAACGCCTCATCAACGCCGTAGCTTACGAACTCCTGATAGACTGTATTCGTATCTGTCTGGAGTCCTGCTTGCAACACGGCTTTAATCATTGCGTTTGGCCTGGCATCTTTTAATCCGGCGAGTGCCGCCATGATCGCCATCTGTAACTGTGCTGGTGTGGTGGGTACTGCCGTTTGTGAGATTATCTTGTTCCGGCGATTCTGCGCATTGAAGAACTTGCGGTACTGCTTGAAAATAGACCGAAGTGCGGGCGTTTTGGGAATGCCCATCTCATCCATCCACATGGATACCAAATCCGCATGAAACTCCTCCCCATAGAGTTCGATGTCCAACAGCCAGTTATCCTCGTCAGACTTGTAAGCAAAGGGACGGTACACCAGATAATTGCTGTCGGGATCGTCCACAGCCAGCAGCTTCTTTACAGTGAAGTTGTTGCATCCAGTCAGTGCAATGATCTTGGCATTGTCGAGCGTGATTGCATCCAGCTTGTCCGCAAACTCACGATCCTGGTCAACCCAAACGATGATCCGGCGCTTATAGAACTCCGGCAACAGTGCCGCAAAGCGACGATTCAGTTCTTGAATGATTGTGTCGATGTCCATTTGGCTACCTTTCTCTGACCTTTCTCTGACTTTTCTCTAACTCTTTCTCTGACTTTTCTTGACCATTAAGCTGAAAAATCAATGACTTACGTTCACATTCTCTGACTTTTCTCTGACTTTTCTCTGACCATTAAGCTGAAAAATCAATGACTTACGTTCACATTCTCAGACTTTTTCTCAGACTTTTTCTCTGACTCATGACTGAAGATAATCAGTAATCATAATCCATGTCCACTAACCTTCATATTACTTAGTCTTTTTCAAATAATATGTATTACGTCCTTGTCTAACAAGTTCAATAATACCGTTATCTGCTAAGTTTCTTAAAAGATAGGATGCATGGTTTTCGGAACACGAACATATTTCCACCACCTTTGCACGAGTAATCGTGGAGGTTTCATTGAGCACTTGTTGGATTCTCGCTACTTCTTCTTCCGTCGTTAGTCCACGTTGCCTAGAGTACCCCGCAGCATTGCCAGAAATAGCATAGACGTTTGAACTCAACATATAGCGTCGTGCTAATCCATTTCCAATGCCCTCAACCATACCAATTTCAACAAGCCACTCTACAGTTTCTTTCGCTTCACTCTCTCTACGTTGGATTCTCCTAGCAAAATCAGCTAAAGAAAGCCTGCGTTCATGTTTTAATGCATTTAATATGATCAGTGCATTTATCGGCATCACCTGATTAATTTTTCGTTCTTCTTCAACAAGCATTCTGACAAATTCTTTGTCTACTTCTGCACTATTCATTCGCAGAACAACTCTCGTATTGTCGCTGTCTGAGTAATCGGGAATGTCATGCCCACTTCGGAGCAAAGAGCTATAAATTTTATCAACGCCACGTCCTGTACGTTCTGCTAATCCAATACGTTTTACAGCTTCGGCTAACAATCGATTGCGAGGCGACGGTGCTACGGTTAAGATGTTATTTGGTGTAACTCCTTCAAGAAATCCGCCTGGATTCGAAATAATCAGGTTGTGTTTTTGTAACTGAACATGAATAGCCCCCATTCGATAATAATCTCGATGAACAAGAGCATTGACGAAACCTTCTCTAAATGCCTCTTTTTCATAATTCGGAATGGGTACACGGAATAATCCTACTTGAATCTCACTCTCTGTTACTCTTGATTGAAACAACACATTTACTGTATCAAAGATGGATAGTAAAGAACCTCGCATCGCTGGAGAATTTGACAAAACATCTTCGCCCCTCAACACTTGAAATAACACCTCATGTCCAGGGGCATACTTTTTTATATATTGTTCATATCCAATCAGAAGTAATCCTGTAATCGTCGGATATAAAACGCCATCATATTCATGACTCAGTTCAAGGGCTTTATCCAAATCATCATTAGAAAGATTCAATAGAGACGGATCACCATGATAAGTTTGAATCATGCTACGTAACCGCTCTCTTTCTAACGGATTCAAAGCAACATCTGAACGCACTTGTTCGACGACCTGTGATGAAGGATCAAATTGCTGAATACTGGATAGACGTTGGATGATTTCATTTGGCAACAAAGCAGTCATTTCTGGCGAACCATCGTATTTCAGTCGTCTACGCAAATAGCGGCCATCTGATGTCATTACAAGATTGCGAGAGGAAACAACCTCAATAACCAGGACTGGCTTATTATCAAATTGTTCAATCTTTAAATTCGGTGCAATTGGGGGATGTGTATGCGTCTGAATTTTGGCTCCTATCGCTATGATATCTGAATGTTGAGAATGCAGACCTGTGACTGTCCCATCATCCTCTATGCCCAAGTATATAATCCCCCCATCTGTGTTAGCCATCGCCACGACTTCTTTATACAAATCGTCGAGTTTCAGTGGTGCGCGATCACTCTTGAATTCTACGGTCAGAGTTTCTTTCTTAGGTCTATCCATAATACAGAATATCCTCCCTTACTTCACCTTTGCCAGCACATCCTGGAACTTCGCATAATTCACCTTCACGCCGTCATCTAGGTCGATTGCGATCATCTGGTCGGCGAGGTGGTGAATCTTTTCCTCGTAAACCCTAAGCTCCGTTGCCTGATCTTGCAATTTCGTGAGCTTCTTATTCAGCTTCACGCGCTCTCCCGTCGATGCACCATTTATCCGCTGTTCCAAGTCAGCGATGGCTGTGCGATAGCGCGACTGTTGTTCGTGCACATAATCCGTGCGTATGCGGGCAATCGTGTCTGGCTGATAGCGGTGCATGTAGATTAGGCACTTAAAACTGTTCTTCTTACCGCTGTAAAATAGCCAGTAAATCGGTCGTTTCTGGTAGATTTTGACGTGATCTTCAAAGAAATCGTTGAGGAAGTACTTGCGGATAACCTCGCGTGAGGAACCTTTGCCGCCGAGCGCATTCGCAATAAACGACAGGTTCTCTTCCAGCGTGTCTTTGCCGTATGCGACTTCAACAAAGTTCACAAAACGGCTCACAATATCGTCCTCGAAGTATTCATCATCCGTCACAGGAATGATGTTATCTGCATCTACGCCGAAATGAGAGCGCATCAAGTTCGTGATTTCCGCATTTTGTGCGACATCGCGCAAATAGCAAAGACTCTTATGGACATCCAGCTTTTGGCTTCGATCCGGATTTACCACTGACCACTGATCACTAAACTCACCACCAGCGAAAACCAAACCCTCCTTATCCAGCGAATACCTTCCGAACATACACCCCACTGCATACGAAATCAAGCCTTTAACCTCTCGCTGTAAATCCGCTTTACGAACCGTCACGTCTTTGTCTTCGACTTCGGGCGTCAGTTCATCCTTCAAACCATAGATATCGATAAAAATGCGGTTCAGTTCTTCTTCATTGGCTTTGAGCTGGGCAAACCTCGTGTTGCACTCGTCTTCCCAAGCTACGTATTTATCTGCTACCAAAAATCCCTTTTGCGTATCTCCAATCGTTATAGTCATCAATGGACAATGAGCAAAGCCCCACGACGTTTCAGCTTTATCCCAATCTTCTTCAGAGATTCGAATATTCTCTTGCACAAGCTGTTCTACACGGGAACGATGTTTCTTTGAATCGATGAGCGGCAAAATTGCGATATGGCCGGTTTCATAATTCAATGTTGGTGAAACGATTTCAAGAATTTTTGCACAAACAATGCAATTCAGGAAACCAGCAAAATAATATAAATCTGCAGAATTCTTAAAAAATATACTGCAACCGGACACATCATAAAGAAATCCCTGAGGGAAATACCGAAAGGCAACACTCCCGCTCGAAATTTTCGACCAACTAAGACATGGACTGAAATAAGTTTCCGGATTTTTGACGACGAAATCTGGCGTTTTCAGATAGGGATATTTGGTGAGGACATCGTGCTTAATACTTTCACCATCGTGCAGATAATTGACGATATAATTCTGGTTACCATACCATTTGCGGAATTCGCCACCTTTGTTATAAGGAAACCATTTGATTTCACTGGCAATGGCGGTCTGCCGATCCAAGTTAAAACCGATATGTGTAAATTCAACTTCATACCAGTGACGCAAATATTTGTTATTATTCGTCGTGGCCAGCCCCTGACGAGGAGTGGCTTGTTTTTCCAAAATTTTCCCTGTTTGGAAAGCTCTAAGAATATGTTCTCCTGCCCAATAGCCGATCTGCATGCCCGGAAGATTATCAAATAACGAGGATTCAACTCGATAGCGGTAGCCACACAATGGATTATCTATAGCTTCAAGCAATTTCTCATTCTGGTAATCCATATTTCCCACGAAATCTTCGAGCCGGAAATACACTCCAATTTGCTTGATTCGATTGCACTGAATTACAAAGGCACACACATCGACTGTTGCTTCACTGAAGAATGCGCCTTTTGCCATCTGAACAAGCGTCGTAATCGAATGATTTTTTAATATATATCGTCGCAGTTTTTCATAACTCTTAATAAACATCCAGACATTAGGCGTCATAAGCCCTGCATAGCCTCCAGATTTACAAAGTTGCATACAACGATAAATAAAGACGCTAAATAAATCCCCTGAATAGTCTTTGTAATTATTCTGTAAATAAATTTTCAAAAACTCATCATATTTATTCAAATAGGGAGGATTCGTGATCACTACGGCATAATGTTCAGACAATGTGCGTAATACATTCATCATTGTAAAGAACGAGTTCAACTGATTTGCATGAAATAAATCTATTTGCACATTCAGTTTGTCGATCTGTTTTTGCAAAGCTTCAAAATCAATAACTGGAATCTGAACCAATGAGCCAGTTTCAAACGCATTTTTCATGGGCTCCAAAATGCTCGAAACACAAGCCCGAAGCGCAGTGTCTGAACCACAAAAAAACGTCATGAACGCTTCGTCAGCAAAGCGACTGTCAACGATATTATATATTCTTGGCTGAATACCGCGCTTTAAAAAGCGCCTGTCATACTGACAGCCCTTCATCATGATCGCAAAATAGGCAAGGTCGACAGCTCGTTTATCGATATCAAGGCCAAATATATTATGGCTGATGATTTCAGCAATCGCTTCTCTATCAGAATAACCATATTCGCGATATATCTTCATCAATACATCAATGGCATAAACTAGGAAATGCCCAGAGCCGACACAGGGATCCAATACCGTGACATTCTGCGGTGTGATGTTCTCATTGCACACCGAATTTCCCTCCAGCGGAATATAATATTGGAGATCAGAAGCAAGAAGGCTACCTGCATGACGTTCCATCCAATAACGACCAACGCTGTTATCGACAATATATCGGACGACCCAGTCTGTCGTAAAAAGTTGTGTCGCTGCCGGAACATCTTCAGCACAAATCTCTCTGCCATGCAGTGGATCAATGATTTCTTCATGTTTTTCGCTTATATAATATTGATAGAGCCAACCTATGATCTCAACCTGCCCGTGTTCACTGTTCACACGGAAATAATTTTCCGATATATCAGAGATCATGCGCCCAACAACACTTGCCTTATCCAGCAAATTCTCCGGAAAAAGGAGTTCGGTGTAATCGTCGATCTTTTGGAACATACCTGGCAAAATGCTGTTCAACGCATTGCACTGCACAATCAGCAGGTACTTGAACAGCTCCTCGCTCTTGTTTTCGTTCTCAAGCGCATAGACCTTCTTCATGTCGAGCCCATCCAACTCCAGATGGATGGCTTCGGCGAGTATCTGTGGTTTGAATTCACCCGCATCGTTGGTGAATACTCGGACGTGGGACGGCAGGTAACCGTTGACCTCCATGAATCGCAGGGCTGCAAAACGGTTAAACCATGTGTAAGCCACTTCCTCCATGACTTGGGTGAAGCCCTTAGCCTGGATGTTACGGATCAATGCCTGTCGCTGCTTTTTTTCCGTCTGCGACAGCAGATGCCCATTGACGCTATCGGCATCGGGATTACCAACGTCTTTTGGGGTTATCCCATAAATCATGGCTCTTTGCGAGACGCGCTCTATCAGCTCACGTCTTGCCCAGAAAGCGTATTTCTTGATGACGTTTTTGTTCATGGTTGCTGTACCTGCTTAGATATTGAGGTTTACGAAGACGATGCGGCTTGACTTGACTTTTGGTATGTCATCGAGTAAGAGTAGGACTCAGAGATAATCCGTGAGGGACAAACACTGGGTCCCAGAATGGGGTAAAGTCGCAAGATTTGAGCATTCCTAGGTGCCCGGGGTTATCTCTTGCTTTTTCGAAGGCTTTCCACGAACTTGTCAGGATTCTTCTTGATCTCATCAAAGATGAAATCCACGAATTGTTGCGAATAGGTGTATTGTTCAGAATTACCAATCGTGTGTTTATATGCATATTTCGTTTCAGCCTTGATGTTATAGAAATCAATGACAAGTTGAAGAACATAATTATTGAAACTATTTTTATAATCAATGCGTACTTTTTCTCTGTTCATACGCTCTTGTACAGCAGTGATTACAGTTTTAAAAGTATAACGATGTGTGTCTGATGGATCCTTGAGTTCTTTTACGATCTCCACATGGGTCTTTGCATCCTTTTGAATAGCGACCACAAAGTCCGCAGTATCACTTTTTTTCGTGATATAGAGATTTTGTCTGATGTTGATAGCAAATTTCTCAGAGTCATAGGTTTCGTTTAAAATATCCACCTCATTCGCTTGCTGAATTAGTTTCTCAGCCACTTCTGGTGTATATTTCAATTTAATCTGTTCATTATCCAGAGGTTCGTAGTTGGCAGTGATAGTTAGGAAATTCTGTGCAATATAATCAGAAATATTCACTTTATGAAATCGCTTGATCTCATTCGCAAAATTGATTGCACATGCCTGAAATAGAGGTGCGTACTTTTGCTCATAATCCTCGGTGATATAATGCGTGCTGATGTTCCGTAGTTCAATTATCTTTTCTATATTCAAGCGAATTCGAGAGTATTTATCTGTATAAATATTTCGGACTGCGACATCTACACTCACAGTGCGTCCAGGATTATCTTTATAATATATGGGGATGTTCCTGTTTAACATTTCTGCTTTTAGCATAAGTTCCCACGCATTTATAATAAAGAAGCTAAAACCTTCCACTCTGTATCGTATAGTGGGCTTGTTATAGATTTCTAAGCCGAGGATAAAGGCCTCAACGCTTTTTTCGACCAATCGTTTCTGTTCTTGAATCATAATACCGGCCTCTTCATTCCTCTTATTGCACCTTAACCCCATCACAGCCTTTAAGCAGTTCTTTCAGATCCACGCGAATTGTATCTAAATAGCTGTCGATTTCCTCTTCTGTATGCAGTGTTTTTGCAGGAAATACCATCTGTCGAGGAATCGTCTTAATTATCTTCTTTGTGATATTAGACAAACAAGCGCTTTCTGTTTTGGGCATGTTTGCAGGAGGATTGAGAATATCCTCAATGCGATTGACAATCTCATCTTTATACAGCCACATCTGCAGTACCAAACTGTCCAACAGTGCCAGTGTCTGATAAGAGTCAATCAGCTGTTTTTTCTGGGTGAAGAAACTATCGGCAACGTTCGAGACATTTCTTGCGGCGCTGTTGTCACCAGCGAGGTTATGGATCTCCTTCATGCACTGACGCACGATTTCCCGCAATTCATCGCGTTTGGCATTCAGCATCGCCCCATGAGCGGTTCTCAATGTATCCATGAGAACGTTCAATTCCGGAATGCGGTCATACCGGAACTTTCCACCATCAGGAATCATCGTGATCTGTTTTATCTGAATCAGAGCCTGATTAGCAGCTTCATTCCTTTGGATGTAATCCTGATCGACGTCCAACTCTTTCGCATACGTCACAGCTGAATCGAACAAGGCAACTCTGTTTTTGAAGAACTCCTCGACCTCTTGCAACGCATCGCGCATATCGAAGAGAGCATCTTCATGATCGATGACAGACTGAATGAGTGCCGTATTATTATTCTGCTGGGAGAGAACGCCTTTCACCAGAGCGGTAGCTTGTTTCACTTTGTTTTGGTCTGGATACTTGTGCCCAAGGTATCGGGTATTCAGCGTGTCATAGTGCTCCAATTTGCCATTGAATCGTTCCTTGATATGCTTAATCAGCCCATCTTCGTCCTCTGGCACATCCATTTCATCGAAGAACTCACGCAGAAACTCTTTAACTGTCCTGATCTTCTGCTTGGAAACGACTTCGCGTTTTGCGATGGAAGTCTTGCCAATCTCGCTCTTTTTCAGAAGCATACCCGGCAGCTTGGGATCGCTTGACTGAATGGTCGTACCACCGTATTTGATGGTTACTTTTTGGTCATAAATCAACATGGCAACAATCGCTGCAATGTCGATTTCGCGCCACCCATAAGGCTTTTTCTGAAAACGCTCCTGTATGTCAGACATAGTGGTCGGGAGATTCTGGTAATACTGCATCTCCAGGAAATTTTCCACCTTGGCTGCCGCATTCTGGTTGGGTGCAAAACTTGGCAGAACATCAGGGTTACCAAGGAGAACGGCGATAATATCCGCATCTGTATCAGCTAATTTTGTTATCAGCCCAAGCTCACTATAAACGCGGACAACAAGACACTCCAATGCCTGATCGATCTTGTTCTTTGCACCGCCGTTCTTGATATCAATATGTTCACCATCCACATAAAACTGCGCACTGGAGATGGCTTTTTTGAGTTCATCAGCAGCAGTGAGCTCATATTGCCCAGCCTCGTTCTGTTGCGCTCGGATAATATCCTGCATGGACTTCGGCAACTGTGCCACATTTCGCTGTTTCACATACTTGCGAATCTTCATAGCGTTTTCCAAAGACTCGTAGTACGGATTATCCGCCAACAAAACAATCACTTGTCCCTTGGACTCAACAAGCAAGTTTAGTTCATTCTTATCAACATGATCGGTAGCAACGGTCAAAACGCGCAACATCATCCCGCCAGTCAAAGTACCGACAGTCTGCCCATCTACCATTTGGTCAAACGGAAAATCGTATTTCCCATAACGGAATTTTTTTGTGGTGTAGATGTCAGTGAAAAGCATCTGGGCAATGCGTCCGACAATATCCGCTGTGGCCACGGGTGTATTCTTAATCTCGCGTTGAACATCCTGTTCTTCATCGGTCAAGAAGTTATAGGTATCGCCCGAACGTCCGATATAATTCTGACTCAACAAACGTTCCAACGAACCTCGCACCTGTTCGCGCATGGAGATCTTGTCCATCTGAATCTCATTCGCCATCAGAATCACGATGTTGTCGAGATTGGCTTTCACATCATCCACATAGCGCACCAAATACAGGAGCTTCAGTACGTTCACATCCGGCAGTTCGAGGCCGTTGCCATCATGAGCGGCACGCTCACAACGTTCAATCACGCGCCGAATAGAACTGTCGAGGAAAGAATGGACGGTATCATAGAAGAGATAAAACGGAGCTAACGCGTATTCATCCTTATCCTCGATCTTTTGTGCCGCTTCCTGGAATCCAGAAAGCATGGAACGCTCGCCACCAGAGAGATGTTTGCCTGAGTTGCCGTGCTTTCGGATTTCTGCAAAAACTTTCTGCATCAGGATGAACTGATACGGCACAAACGGGAAGTTCCGCACAAACTCTCCTGCCGCATTGTAGCCTTTAATGTCCTTAATGGCATCGTTGAACGAGAACAGATTTCGCAATACGGAGTCGTTTTTAGAATATACCTGCTCCAGTTCCTGTTTTGCCTCGTCGGTCTTTAGCAGGATACGCTTCTGGATGACCTCATCAGCAGACGAAGAGGAGAGAGACAATCTGGTCTTAAAACGTGCCTGAATGCGCGAGAACTCGTTTTCACGGGCTTTGATGATTTCGTCAATGGCCTCTTGACCAGTGCAAACCACCCAAACCTTTCCCATGCACTCGCTACCTATTTTCTCCACAAGCGACTGCAGGTTGATAAGCAGATCTGTGTCACCGCCGACATACTGTCCAACCTCATCGATCATGAACAGCAGTCGGAAGTCTTTTGGCTTATTGTCTACATACTCCTTGATCTCGGAAACGAGTTGAGCAATCGATGTTTCTATGGTTTCGGTGCCATTGAACCAATTGCTGGCGGCCTGTTCGCTCATACCGAGCACTTCCTGGAGCGTTGCCACCACATCGTCTTCCCAGAATGTGAAATCCGAACGTGTTTTTACCCATGACTCGCCATTTCTTTGTTCAAAAGCCCTTCGAAATGCCTCGGTTTTCCCCTTTTTATCGATGAACTGCTCCAGCTTGGCGACTTTTAGATCTTCACCATAGAATCCAAGGTAATTGTAAAACATCTTGGCGAAGACTCTTAGCACCGCTGTCTTGTCTTTGTTGATGGAGCCTTCGATGTCTATGTTGAACAGGATCGTATCCGTTTTACCCTTGGTAGCACGGTCAATCTGCATATACATGGCAGGATCGTCGGCAAATTTTTCCCGAAATCGCTCCACGGTCTTTATGCCACCGACATCTCTGTTTTCCAGCAGATAAGAGAGCATTTTCAGGAAGTGTGATTTACCGCTTCCGAAAAAGCCTGAAATCCAGACACCAATATCGGCAGTGGGTTCACAGAAAGAATCCACGTAGTTGTTGAAGAATGTATTGAAATGCTTTTTCAGTTCCCTTGTAATCACGTACTCGCTCAATTCCTGAACGAGTACAGACTTCTCGTCCTGATCAACCTTTACAACGCCGTTGATTTTGCGGTTGATATCTTCCTTGAACATGGATTGAATTTTCATGGGGTGCTCCTTTTAGTCGCACAGTTGTTAGTTCGAAGTTCGAAGTTCGAAGTTGACAGCTTACGAGATAAACCCCTTAGTATCTTTTCAATCTCCATGCATAGACCAAAAGCAGCTTGGAGCTGTTGTTCTGATAAATAATTCAGGCGTGCACAGATCTCCAGCTGTGTTTCCAATTCCGCTCTCGACCCTTGAGAAATGCTGATAAAACGTGCAAATTCTTTTGCGGAATCACGTCCATGGCCTTCGGCAAGATTGGAAGGAATCGAAACTGCCGCTCTACGCATCTGATCTGACAGAGCATGAGTTTCTTCTTTTGGAAGCAACTTTACGAGTTTATACACCTCTTCTACTAACTGCATGGATTTCTGCCAAGCTATCAAATCTTTATAATTTGCCATAAACGCCTCCAAACTCAGAACTTACAACTCAGAAAATGCCCGGTAGTATGGATTGGGCGAGAGTTTATCGAAGAGTTTCACATAACGACCATCAAAGGTGCCAGGATACATTACCAGTACTGGAACATCCGAAAAATAGGGCTGCATCGCATCCAACAGAGCATGTACCCGTATGAACGGAAATGCTTCTCCAACGCCGGTAATCAAAATCACATCTCCCTGCTGATGTGGCTCATATTGCATCTTAGTGATAAAGACTATGTTGCTGGCTATGCGTTTCATCTGCTCCAACACAAACTGAGTTCCCTTTTTCTCTTCCTGTTGTGCAACTCGGTCTGTAATCCGCTTTTCATCGCAGATAGAGAGGAATACTCGGTACAGGTTGTACTCGATCAGATGGCAGGCAAGGCTTTGGTCAGTCATCAGCTTTTCTGTGAAATGACGAACCGCCATTTCATCCTTAGGCTCGTAGCAAAAGATTCGGATGTTCACTTCGTTACTCAGTCCTTTGCCCTCCAAGAATTCCGACTTCTGTATCATTCCTCGGAGATTATCAAGGCGCTCCATTAAAATGCTCATAAGCTAGCGCTCCTCAATTCAGGCAGTTGAAGGCAGGAAGTGCAAGTTCCTGCCCAGACGTACGGATGGCATTTTCCAGCAATGGACTGATGAGCACTGGATTTAGGTGATCTGAAACAGGACTGTCCAGATACTCATTCTCGACAAGCGTCTTTGCCAGAACTTGCTTCACCTTCGTGATCGTGTTTTCGCTCCATGTGGCAACCCAGTTATCCTGTTCCTGCAAGCGCATAAAAAAGGCATTCAGGTCAATCTTGCCAAACGAGGAGTCCAGCAAACGGTACTTGTTTCCGACAACGGTCAGCATAAAATCCCAGACGATTCGGTACTGGCGCATCATGGCATAGAGGCAAATCTGTTTCGAAACGCCGCTGGGCTGTGTCGCCAGTGCCTGGACCAAAGACTGATCTTCAAGACATTCCAAGCGCCGGAGACAAGCAAGAGCAACCTTTCTCACCGATTTCTCAGTGGGGTATTGGAACAAATTGTCCTTGACGATTCGATCCACAACTTCCTTATTGCTCCACCCTTCACAGACCAACTTGGCAGTCGTTCGCATCTCGTAGAACAAGAACTGCTCACGGGTTAGGGCTGCATTATAGGGGCTGGCCTTTCGCAATGACGACTTATCCCTTTGGAGCATCCTTTTCCCCCCTTCGAAGGTGCAACGCGAGATAACGTCGGCCACCAACTCTAGTCTTGCCGTCAAATTCCCAATTCTTTAAGGCATCCATGAGCAAAAAACTCCCTGATTACACATACAGACCAAACACTGGACACCCCCACCAGGGCATGCCTTGCCATTCTCGGACTATACCACATGGCATTTGATCCTATACAAATAAAAGTTGACACACTTTTAGCAAGATTTTTGCTATACAGGCAAAGTGTTAGGAGAGAGTGTATGAGGGTGAAAGAGTTGTCAAAAGAAATAAGGCGTCTCGAAGAAGAGGCGAAAGAGAAATCACCCCGAATATTTGCATTCGATGCGAAATGCCGTATGATGTTTGGCATCGCAAGTTCGCGATACCTTTGAATTCGGAGACATCTCGTGAAGGAAAAACAATTACAAAAAAAGACGCAGGTGCGCACGGAACTTCAACAGCAGAAGGGCTCGGCGTCGTCGTATGAATTGCTCGAACCGGTTGAAGAGAAGGTCATTCGCATGCATTATGGCTTGTCGGAGAGCGACGACAAGCGTTTGGAATATGCCGTAGGGGCAAGCGAAGATTCACGGTTGAAAGTGACGCTGATGGAAGTGGGCAATATTGCCGATTTGGGCGGTAACGTGCCCGTTGCGACAGGGGCAGACCGTCGAGTTTTGCGCGATTTCGCCATTGCGCACAAAGTCGAAGCTTGATCGTCGTTTTGGGCGATTGCGTAGCGGCTTGCCCCAACGGGGCAAGCGCGGAGCTGCGGAGGCGTATGCGCGCAAGCCGCCAATAGCGGCGAGCACATAGCCGTAGCCATGAGCCCGTATTGAGCCCAACGGGCGAAATAGGGCGACAAAGAGCCCGTATCGCGCAAAGCGCGATAGGGCGACAAAGGGCACAAATGCCAACAGTGGCGGGTGCTACTTCGTTGGATTTTGGGAGTTTTGTGGCTTTTTGGGGGCGTTCCAGGTGCGGACTTTTTGGAGGATGCCTTGTCGGGTCATGATGTTGCCGTCGTCGGGGTAGGCGAACCAGAGTTGTTGCGTGGGCGTGGGTGTTGTGGCGAGTTGGACGCGTTTTGGGATGCGCGCGTCGCATGTCGTTTTGGTGAGTTCTGGGACGGCCCATGCGCCTGTGAAGCTGGCGTCGGTGGGGAGTTGGAGCGCGTGTATGGTGGTGCTGATGCCGGAGGTGAAGTCGGAGGAGGCGACGATGATTTGGAGTTTGTCGTCGATGGATGTGAAGCGGACGTCGTCGATTTGTTCGTTTCGGCCGGCGGAGAGCGAGAAGTTTGGTGCGACGGAGGCTAGGTCGAATATGCCGCCTGTGCGGTCTTTTGATGCGTAGATGGCGTAGAGAATGCCTTGTTTTTGAACGCCGATGCGGTGGTTTGGCGAGAGGAAGAGGAGGTCTGGGGCGCCGTCGCCGTCGAGGTCGACGGTTTGTCGTATGAATTTGAATTCGGTTTTCGTTTGTGCGGATTGTATTTGTAGCGCGGCGATTTCGGGTGCGCGGATGCTGTATTGTTTTGGCGTGCGCGTGGCGGGTGAGAATAGGACGTAGATGACGGCGTGGGATTCGCCCGATGCGTTGGTCGATTTTGACGAGACGAGGGCGAGGTCGGGGGTGGCGTCGAGGTTGAAATCGAGGATTTGCCAGTCGGAACCGATTTGTTCGTTGAGGAAGCCGTCGTAGGCGATGACGTCTTTTGCTTTGAGTTCGCGGAAGCCGAGTTTTGGGCTTGCGGTGCCTTTGACGATGAAGACGGAACCGCTCGTATCGGCGTCGACGATGCGTTTTGGTGCGCCGATGATGAGGTCGTCGATGCCGTCGCCGTCGAGGTCGGCCCATTGAATTTTTGCGCCGAGGTTTGCGTCGGATTCGCCGGAGAGTAGGAAAGTTTGCGATTCGGATTTGAGCGTTTTTTCGTTGAGATTGAGGACGAGTGTTTTTGGCATTTCGTCGGGGAGGGGGATGGCGGCGACGAAGCCTTTGGACTGCTTGACGGGCATGGATGGCACCGAGATGGTGATTTGTGGGCGTAGTGTCGGGGTTGGAGTGAAATCGAAGTCGGCGATGGGGTAATCTTGGGGGCCGATGATGCGGTAATCGCAGGCGTTTTCGTCGGATAGAGCGATGGGGTCGGTGGTGGCGCGCCCGGTGCGCGTGAGGCAAATGAGGCTACGGCCTTGCATACCTCGAGGCGAAAACCAGACGTCGTATTCGGTTTCGCCCAATTTGACCGATTGGATTTTTGGATCGAGAGCGCCGCCGAGAGTAGGTGCGGCAATGGTCATGAAATTGTCGCCCAATTCGGTCGATTGGCCGAGCGATGGAATGTCGCGCATGACGGCGTAGGCGCCTGTGGCGGGGCGTTGATAGGGGTCGGCGGTGAGTCGGAAGATGGCATCGGGTTTTCCGTCGGCGTCGATATCGCCAAAGGCCGCGCCGGCGCCAAATCCCATGAAATCGCCGCCCGTGATTGCGAAATCTGGGCGCAAGTTTTGCGCGACCGACTCGACGAAATGAGGTCCGCCGAGCCAGATCGAAATGGCGCCCGACTGTAGCGCACCGGCTTGTGGTGCTGCGACGACGATATCTTTGCGCTTGTCGGCATTGACATCGGCGAGCCATATCTTTTCGCCGAATCGCCCGCCATTTCCGGTGAGTTGAATCGCATTATCGGGTTGCTCGCCGGAATCTTTTGGGAATAGATTGGAATTGAAGATGTAGACGGCGCCTTCGGGATTAGGGCCCGAGACGAGCCGATTGGGCGCGGAGACGATGAGATCGGCGCGTCCGTCGCCCGTGACATCGCCCGCGGCGAGTGCGTATCCGAACTGGGCATTTGTTTGATTTCCGTTGATTCGAATGCCGTGTTTTGGGTCGAGGTTTCCGAGATCGATCGTCGTTCCGTTATATTTATAAGGTTGATATATGACAGTGACGCTGCCGGAGGCTTTTTGTTTTTGGTAGGAATCGAGCGGCATGCCGAGGGCGATATCGGTGAGTCCGTCGTCGTTGAAATCGGCGGCGGCGCAGGCGTGTACGACGCGAGCGTTGCCCGAGAGAGGACGCGAGAGGACTGTTTTTCCGTTGAGCTTATTCGACATGGAATAAGATTTCTTTTCCCAACGGCTGCGCATGGGGATAATCGTCACGATGCTCGCGTTTGTGCCATAGGTCGAGTTTTTTGAAATCGACGAGAGCGCCAAGTCGTCGATGTCGTCGTGATTGAAATCGCCGACGCAGCCAGCGATGCCGAAATGTGAACCGAGTTCGTTTCCGACGAAAGCCAAATCGGCGCCGTTGTTTTCATCGTCGATGGAATGGATGCCGCGATCGCGCGATTTTCCGCCATAGAAGATATAGACCGATCCGAATTGTCCGGGTTCGGCGACGGCGATGTCGAGTTTTCCATCGCCATTGAAATCGCCCGTGTAGAGCGTCATGCCGAGTTGGCCGTTTGGCGTATGGCCGTCGAATCTGTAATCGAACTGCGACCAATAGGTCATGTCGCGTAGGGAATCGAACGAAAAATCCTTTCGACCGAGGATGACGTAGAAGCTGCCGGCGCGATTCATGCCGTTTGGCGTATAGCCTGGGGCGCCGAAGACGATGTCGTCGATGCCATCGCCATCGAAATCGATGATGACGGGATCCATGAGGCGAGCCCCAGAGTCGGCGCCGCTGCCGCCGATAACTCGGCCTTGTTCGAGCACGAAGCCGCAGGCGTCGCCCGTCGTCGAGCCCGTATCGGGTGTTTGCGCTAGGGCGTGACCAGTTCCACATAGGAGGGCGACTAGAATGGAGATATATTTGAAAGTTTTCATCATGCTCAAATGTTTGAAAGCCGAGTCGTTGGGGCTATGAGAGATTTGAAATAATGGCAGTATCGGACAGATGTGAAGTCGAATATATTGAAACGGCTAGAATAAATATTGAAATCATATTCGAATCATATCAATTCAAACATATTCGAACTTACACATCGTTACAAAGGCAAATGCATCATTATATATATGATGCATTGAGGGGTTTATCGAATTGAACCGTTTGGCTGCAAGATGCCGTATTCGAATTCGATGGGTTTGATATTCATGGTCGTGAGGCTAGGGGTTTGATCGGCGATCCACTTATTCGCATTGTGTGCTGCGGGATCGTTGGCGACGAGGTTGATCCATCGCGCTTTGACGTTGGCGAAATCGTCGGTCGAGGCGGGCGTGAGATTGGAGACGTAGAAGACGTAGATTCGGCCGTTATCGACGATGGGATTGGAGAAGAGTCGCGCCTCGCGATCGGACATTTCGGCCATGACGCGCAAGACTTCTGGGCTTTCGACGAGTTTTTCGCTCACGATATAGGCGTATGTGACATCGTCGAAGGAACGGTATCGGCCGCCGTTTTGCTCGGCGATGGCCTTGAGATCGGGGACAGGTGCTTCGATGAGCGGTTTAATCGTATCGAGGATATGGGGAGCTGGTGTCGTTTCGATCATGACTTTTTCGGTCAGGAGGTGTCGGACGCTTGGGACGGTGAGGTCGTAGGGTTGTGGAGGATCGATTTCGGTCAAGATCCAGACTTCGTTAGAGACGGGGCGCGTTAGGACTTCGGAGACGCTGCCGACGGGCGATCGGAAAGCCCATGCGTTGTCGTCGTTACGCGGTTCGACGTGTGTATTATCGGCATCGTTGACGACTTTGCACACGGAGGCTTGTTTTTGGCAAGATTCGATGGCGGCACTGCTGCCCTCTTGAATGGCGAGTTTTCGCAGGGCTTCGGCATTTTTAAACGAAGCGATATCTTCTTCGCCGCCGTCTTTTGGGAAGGCGATTCGAATGAAGTGTGCTTGTGGTGGCTGTGACATCATTCGCGGATTTGAGCGCAGATAAGCGATGATTTCTTTTTCGTGTTTGGCGAGGTGTTCTTGGACTTCGGAGCTCGTAGGGGTATTTGGGAAATCGATGAGCTTGAAGGAATAGCGTCGAGCATCGACTTTGAAGAGATCGAGCAATTCGTTTTCGGGCATCGTTTCGAGCAAATGTCGTTCGACCATGCGCGGTAGCATGGCATCTTGGATGATCGATTCGAGTTTTTCTTCGGAGACGTCGATTTTTTTGGCGACGTCGGCCGTCGTCTCGACGCCGAGCGTTTTGTAAGTCTCGTGTAAGACCATGTCGCGCAAGCCCTCGTGTGGGACGACATGGTGTTCTTTGACATAATCGCGCAAATAGACGAGTGCGAAGCATCGTTGAGCTTCGTCGCGTTGGAAACGCGGATTGGCGAGGGCACGTTTTGAGAATTGTCGCCCTTGGAGTTTGTGGAGATCGATGCATTGGTGGTAGTCGTCGAGTGTCATCGTGTGGCCGTCGGCTTTCATGATGACTTCGGCGCCGGGTATCATTTTATGTTCGACTTTTTCGGCGTTTTTATCGGGCGTTTTTTGGCATGCGTTGGCGAGCATGGCGATGCCGAGTGCCGTTGCCATCCAAAATAACCGTTTTTTTCCGTGAAATTGCTTGCAGGTCATGATCTCCTCCATCGTCGCTACCGCCCAGCGTTCCTATAACGCACGAAACGTCGCATTGAGTTCCCAATGCTCGCGACTTTTTCGCCGCGTGCCTTTTATATCGCAGTGTAGACAATTTGAAATATTTTTTAGCGTCGTAGAAATTGAGCCGAGACAGGCGTCTACTCTCTTAGAGTTGGGGGCGTTTTTCCGATTATGAAATGAATAAGATTCAGATTTTATTCGATGAGTTGAATATTATGCAGACGATCGATGCGTTTGGCGCGATTGTGGCTACAGGGCTGCCCGATGGTGATCAACGTGTCGCTGGCGTATGGGAAGAGTTGCGGTGGCAGGAGTCGATAAAATTTATTCGCCTTTTCGGCGCAAACGTCTTACGATAAGCGTTACTGGTCGATATCGATAAATATTGATGCGGCATACGACCCCAAAATAGCGCACATCGAGGTGTGCGCGCATCGAGGAAGACAAAGAGGCAGATGAATCGGATCAGCAAGGGAATAATCGCCGCAATCGTCGTGAGCAGTATGGCGGGTTGTGATACGGTGAGCGAACTGACATTTCGCGAAGAGCAGATCATCGAGATCGCCCCGGTGGGATTTGTCGCCAAGCGTTGTACGAATCGATCAGAAGATGCCGATGCCTCGTTGCGATTGACGGTGATGACGTCGTTCGATGCGCCATTGGTGCCCAATAAGCGATATGGTTCGTTGGGCGATCCGCTCGTTCCTGGTGGGAATTTCGGTGCCGCGAACTTCGCCTTTGGCGATGGGTGGTTTTTCATCGCCAATGCCGATGGGAGCGATAAGACGTGCGAAACGGCCGACGATTGCGTGGTCAATGGGACACGGATTGCAGATGCGGTGTGCGTGACGCCGAGTGACATGGGTCTCTCGAGCTATTATTATGCGCCGACTCGAGTTTGCGCCATTGCGACGCGAATCGAAACGGTTTCGGCGCCGAGATTTACGCATTATGCAGAGAATTTATTGCCGGGAAATGAGAACGTCTCGACGCAAAATGCGAATGGTCGGTCGTTTGCCTTTATGCTCGACAATTCTGCGACGTTAGACGGCAGCCAAGAGGCGGGAGTACCGACGCCGACGCTGGCGACTGATCCGTACCAATACCGGAAAGTTGGTCTAAATGCGTTTATGGATGGGATAGCCTTAAATGGGAATAAGTCGGATCGGGTCGAGTATGCGGCAGTGTTTGCCAATGGGACGGCGGCAACAGGCGTATACGATATGACGCCGGAGTGGCTTCGCACCGAGGCACTTTGGAACGCCAAAGTCATGCACTTTTATCCGTCGCCTAGCGGTGGATCGCCGCTTTGGACGGCGGCGACGACGACGCTCGAAAAAGTCACGCAAAAGGCGACGTCGACGTATCGAAAATCGATGATAGCCTTGAGCGATGGAACAGCCGACGACGACGCGGCAAAATCTGCTTGGATGACGCAGATGACGGCGGCGGGCATTTCGGGCGTCGATTTGTATTGGATCGATGTTCGCCCGAAAGGCGACATGGACGAGTCGCTTGGATATGCGCAATCGGTGGCTTTGGGATGTGGGAATTACTTTATATTTGAAAGTCCATCGCAGATTTCGGCGGTGATGAAATCGATTGCACTCAATACGCAATCGCATTGGGATATCGACGTAAAATTTTCGCACAAGCCTCCAGTGGGAACGCTTTCGCGTTTGGCGACGAATCTCGTCGTCACCTTGGGTACGAGTGCCGTGGCATACGAAGCCCAACGCCAAGTTGGTCAATCCGATTTGACGACAGAAACGACCGATAACCGATTTGTCTTTATCCCTTAGGCGGAGTGGCGACGATGCACAAAAACACCATGAGGTTAATCGCCTTTTTTATGACGATGTGGTTTGCGATGTCGGGATCGCAAGCCTGGGCCGACGATGCGCAAGTTCAGCCCGCGGAGCGAACGGTTATCGAAGACGTGGGCATCGATACGCTTATGCCGAATGAAAGTGCTCGCGAAAAGAACGTCGTCGTCATCGAAAAGCGCCCATTTTCGAAGGCAGGGCGCGGGGAAATATCGGTCGGGTTGGGGACAATTGCGAGCGATATATTCGTCGTCTATATGCCGGTGACATTGCGCGGTGGATATCATTTCAAGGAGTGGGTATCGCTCGAGCTTTCGGCGTCGTATATGGGTTGTTTTTCGAACGAAACGGGCGAGAATCAGACACGAGCGGCGGGTCAACACTGTATGCGATTTCTCACACCATCTTATGACCGATTGACGGGGAGTCAGAGCTCCGAGACGCAATTGCGCGGTGTAAAGATCAAAGAGTATTCGGTGGCGCGCGTTGCGCTAACGCCCGTGTTTTCGGTCTTTATGGGAAAATTTGCGGCAGCCAATCGAGGGATAGCCCATTTCGATCTCAACGTCGCCGCGGGTCTTGGCGTTCAAGTCGTCGAAACGCCAGCAAAGCGCCAAGGCGGCGATATCGGCTATCATGCGACGTTTGAAGGTAGCCTTGGCATCGGCATGCGCTTCGTATTTTTAGACTTCGTCGGCTTGCGCCTCGATTTTAGAGAATATCTCTTTGGACGCCAAAACGACAAAGGCCTCGGGACTGCGGCAGAATTTGCCCTTAGCGTTTCGTTCTTGCTCTAGGAGGCTTTATGAAAGCGATATATTCGGAAAGCCTAGGGCAATGGCGGCAAAATGCGCCCAGCGATATCGGGGGCGAAAAAGGCATCGATATCGGAAAGATCGAGAAAACGGCCGTCGATAGAATTGGGAAAAGTGGGCTATCGGCGTCGTTCATCGAGCGTTGGGCATTATGGATACAGATATGTGCGATTGTCGCGGCATGCCTATGCTTGGCTCCGGTCGACGCTTTTGCCGATGAAATCGACGACGACCTCGCCGCGCAATGGACGACGCAAAGCGTGCCTGCACAAATGGGCGAGCGACAGTTTACGACGGCTCACCGTTTCGAATTGGGTTTGAACATCGGCGTCGTCTTGACAGACGATTATTACACGTATTTCCCAATAGAATTCGATGCTGGGTATCGATTTACGGAAATGTGGGGTGTTCGCCTTCGCGGATCGATTCTCATGATCCATGCCGATTCGGCGCTGTCGGATTTCATGGATGCCAATCAATCGAGCGTTGCCGCCCAAATGTTATCGGATGAACAACGCGGCGATATTTATGCCGTTGCGACGTTTCATCCGTTTTATGGGAAATGGACGGCGGGCACGCAAAATCTCGGGCATTTCGATTGGGGTATTTCGGCGGGCGTCGGTGCCGTATTTTCGAAGACGCCCAACAAATCGCTCACAAAGCGCGATTTGTCGGCTTATGCCGAAGGCGTATTTGCGACAGATGCACACTTTTTTCTCTTGTCGTGGTTGGCATTGCGAATCGAAGCGGCATTGCGCTTTTATAAGACGCCCCAACAATGGGTCGTTCCCGCATCGCTATCGATCGGCGTGAGCTTCTTTTTGCCCGAAATCGAGGTGTCGAAATGAAATCGAATTGGCGATCTCTCCTCGTCTGTATGAGCATGACTGCGGCAGTTTTGGGCGCTTCGATCGGTGATATGAACGAAGCCCAAGCCTTGACCGTGCAAGATATCATCGTCATGTATGCGCAAGGCGTACCCGAATCCGTTCTCGTGTCGGTCATCCAAAACGCCCAAGACCTCGATAAACTCGAAAAAAGCGATTACGATAAACTCAAAGAACGAGGCGTATCGTCAAAAGTCTTGGCCGAAATATCGATGCGCATCAAAGCCCTCGATAAAGACAAATCGTCGCAAAGCGACGACAAAGACGAAGACATCACATCGGTAGCAAGCGATACGGCTAAAGCGAGCGATACGGCTAAAGCGAGCGAAACAGTCGCCGACGAAAAAGATTCATCGAACGAAGCTAAAGCCGAACAAAATATACAGAACAAAACAGTATCTGGACAAAATGCACAAATCGAGGCAGTAACCGAACAAAATTCGCAAGCGATAACGGGGGCGAGTGTCGAACAAAATGCACAAATCGAGACAGCAACCGAACAAAATTCGCAAGCGATATCGGGGACGAGTGCTGAAGAAGAATCACAGACGGCGATAGGACAAAGTTCGCTGATTCCCGCCGAAGATACGGGCGTCGAAGCACCTCATATCGTACAAGGCACGGTATTATCGCCGATAGAGACATCGAATGCCGTCATCGTGCTCGATAAGTTTTTCGAAGAGCTCGACAACACCTATCGGATTGAATCGGAAATGGCTCGGCGCTATGCAGCACTTCGCGAAGAGACGGGTGCGCTCGAAGATGCCATGTCGGAATTGCCCACGGTTGCTCAATATCGTCGAGAAATCGGAGAAGGTGAGCCGATTCGAGCCCTCGATTCGTGTATGTCGATGTTGAACGATATCGCCCCCGGAGCCAATACGGCGCTCGGCGCGGCGTTGCGCCAATGCATTGGAGAGGCACTTGGAGCGCTTGGGGCTTATGGAATGGGGGCGGCATATCTCGATGCTGCGCTACAATCCGATGCGACTATCGCCGATTATGCGGCGACGTTTCGGACTTTCGTCGATTATGCGCATCGATCGGATTATTCGAGCACGGCTCCGCTACGCATTGCCGCACACGAAGAAGAGATCCCCGACGACGAAGCGATACGCGATGAATATCGCTATTTCGTCGCCTATAGTCTCGTCTATGGTCCGAATCCGAACGTCGACATGGCTTATCGCACGCTCGAACAGATTGCGCCCCATTCACTTTCATACGCGCGAGCGCAGTTGTTGATGGCGACGTTAGACGTTCGCGCGCCGGGATTCCGCTTCAAAACGGCAGTCGAACGCATAGGCAATGCGCTATCGACGCTCGATAATCTCAAAGGCGATACGGCTTATCAGCTCAAGAATACGGCTTGGCTAGCATTGGCGCGCATTGCCGCCGAGAATCACGCCTATGATTCGGCCGTGGAATTTTATCGCAACGTCGACGTCAATAGCCATCGCTTGCGCAATGCACTCATCGAACAAGCTTGGACCGAAGTATTTGCCAGACGTTATTCGCATGCGCTTTCGCTCACGCATGCGCTTCGAGCCCCGATATTTGCGCAAACCTGGAACCCCGATATGCTCTTGATAGAGGCGAATGCGTATTTGGGTCTTTGCCGATATGCCGACGCAGAGCGGGCTATCGATGCATTGCGATCGACTTATATCGCCGATGCCGATGCGCTATCACACATCGTTGCCGAGACGTCGATGCGCGACTATTACGGTCAAATACTGCGGCATGCCAAGTCGCCCCAAACGTCGCCCATTCCCGCCCGAATCTATGCTCGCGTTTTATCCGATCTCAATTTTAAGCGCGTTCATCAATCGCTTCAGACGCTCAATCGCGAGCGCGAGAATTTGCGCCAATACGTCTCGCAAAACTTTACCTCATGGCCCGAGCTCGAAAAGACATACGACGCCGCGATTGCGTATCGCCAAACGGCGATTTCCCAAGTTTTGCAATCGATTTATACGTCGGCTATCGACGAAATACATGCGCTCGACGTATCGGCATCGCAAGTAGCCATCGAAATCAAGCTATCGGAAAGGAAACGCGAGGCGGCATGCCTCAAAATCGTCGCCGCGGGCGGTCAATGCGTCGAATCCCAAAGCATCGCCACGACCGAGACGACAAAAGCTCACGACGAAGTCTTTTGGACTTTTGATCGCGAATTTTGGCGCGATGAGCTCCGTTCCTATGTCGCCGCCATTCCGTCGATGTGCCCTGCGACCGAATAATGATGCATTATCTATCGCAAAATCAGAATAATCTTCGCCCCGAGCGCCCTTGGCCGATGCGTCGTCGTGCACATTGGGTGGCGACAGATAAAAGATTTCCATCAAAATCGACAATAATTCCGCAAATGATGCATTATCTATCGCAAAATCAGAATAATCTTCGCCCAGGCGCCCTTGGCCGATGCGTCGTCGTGCACATTGGGTGGCGACAGATAAAAGATTT
>ERZ1034719.422-NODE-422-length-25752-cov-5.992256_pt1 | contig 25752 bp, 22 predicted proteins | sample MGYA00520703_ERZ1034719 | MGnify/ENA primary metagenome ERZ1034719 (study PRJEB33766, sample SAMN09781716) | gut metagenome | biome: gut microbiome | host: Homo sapiens | place: Madagascar | study: EMG produced TPA metagenomics assembly of the PRJNA485056 data set...
GCTCCGCCCGCCGTGGGGCTTTCTCGCCCCGCAGACCGCCGCGGCAGTCGAGGTGCCGATGGTCTACTGGTCGCTGGATACGGAGGACTGGCGCAGGCTGGACGCCGACGCCGTGGCGCAGGACATCATCGACCATGCCCGCGACGGCGACATCATTCTCCTGCACGACCCTTACGCCACAAGCGTCGAGGCGGCGCTGCGCGCCATCGACGCCCTGACCCCGCAGGGCTACCGCTTTGTCACCTTAGAGGAGCTCTTTCGGCAAAAGGGCGTCGAGCCGGAGCCGGGAAAGCTCTACATCCGTCCCGACGAGCTCAAGCGGATCGCGTGAGACAGAGAAAAAGAGCTGCCGAAACGAGGCTTCGGCAGCTCTTTTCGATTACAGTTTGTCGAATATGCGCGAAAAATTACAGCATGTTGAGAACGAGCGTCAGGACGATGAACGCAGCGCCGACCCACTTGGTCGCGCGGGCGAGCTTGGCGTCCATGCTCTTGGCCTTGTTCTTCGCCATAAAGGAATCGGCCACGCCGCCGATGGCGCCGCTCAGGCCGGCGGACTTGCCGCTCTGGAAGAGCACGATGCCGATGACGATCAGACCGCAGATGAGCTGAAGAATGGTGATAAACAGTTCCATAACAGGAGACCTCCAATCAGTTGATAAACGCAGAATGCGCTGTATTCACAGGATGTAATCATACCACAGTCCCGGACAAAAAGCAAGCGGAAATTAGCAGTTTTTCACCCAAAACGCAGCGAATGTGCAAAGTCTCAAGGGACCTTGCACATTCGCAGTAAGCTCCGGCGGGAAGGAAGATCGGGATGGGGGGTGCCGGAGTTTCCTCGGTAGCGGGTAATATGAATTTATATTCGCGAATCAAAATGATGACATAGTATAAGAGGATATTCATGCAAAGTCAATCGGTTTGATATTCAAAATTCACGCACAATAATTAAATTTTCTTATGCAAAATGACAAGAATCCGTTGCAGATGCAAAAGAGACTTGCAATCCAAAAAGAAAAGAGATAAAATACGAAAAAATTGAGTAAATACCGAATGAAAATACGCAAAGCGGCTGTATACGCCGAATGAAATCTCAAAAGTACAAGGGCGCATCTCGGCTCGTTCGCGAGGTGCGCGGGAAGTGAGGATACCACATGAATACGACCTACGGAGTGCTCAACAACTCAAGCCTGATCATTGATACCGACAAGCTGCGCGAAAACGTGCGCACGATCCTGCGCTCGCTCCCGGCGGGGACGAAGCTCATCCCCGTCGTCAAGGACGACGCCTACGGCATGGGAATGATCGGCGTCGCGCGGACGCTCAGCGCCTTTCCGGAGATCGGCTGCTTTGCCGTCGCCAACGTCTCCGAGGGCGTGACGCTGCGCCGTGAGGGCATCCGCCAGGATATCCTGATCATGGGCAGCACGCTGCCGTTCCAGTATGCGCCTGCGGTCGAATGTGACCTGACCGTGACCGTCTCGCGCCTCGGCATGGTGCCGGAGCTTGCGGAGGTCTGCAAGGCACAGAGCAAGCCGCTGAACGTGCAGATCAAGCTGGAGACCGGTATGCACCGCATCGGCGTGGAGCCGGGCGAGGAGCTCGCCGCGCTGATCGGGGAGCTCAAGGCGGCGCAGGAGTGGGTCCATGTCACCGGCGCGTTCTCTCATTTTGCGTGGCCCGGCAACGCCGAGGTCTGCGAGGCGCAGTATAAGAAGCTGCTTGCCGGCGCGGAGCAGCTCAAGGCGGCGGGTATTCCGGTCCCGATGTGCCACATCAGTGCCTCGGAGAGCTCCGAGCTCTTCCCGCAGTACGCGCTCGACGCCGTGCGCATTGGCCGCCGGCTCTATATGGACCATCCGAAAAAGCCGCTCGGCAACATTCAGGAGGTCGTCTCCTGGCGCAGTTACCTCACCAACGTCAAGCAGCGCCGCGCGGGCGACTCGCTCGCCTACTTCGGCAAGTACGTTCTGGATAAGGATACCGTCGTGGCGACCGTCGGCGTCGGCTACGGCGACGGCCTGAACGAAAAGCTCGTGGCGTGCCACGCGCCGGTGCTCGTGGGCGGCAAGCGCTGCCCGCTGCTGGCGTGCTGCATGGACCAGTGCTTCGTGGATGTCACCGGCGTGGAGGATGCCAAGGTCGGCGACGAGATCACCTTCTTCGGCTACGACAGCGACGGCAACTTCCTCTCCTCGCAGGAAACGGCGAACCTCATCGGCGACGACGAGGGCTGCGGTCTGACCTCCGCGCTGATGCACCGCGTCGCCCGCGTATTCCACTGATTTCCGCGCGGCGTGTGCCGCATGTGCCAGTGAACGGTTATTTTTGCATACATCGTTGCATAATTTTTGATATTACAGTATAATAGCCGCAGAACCACGCATGAAATAACATACGGTGGGGGTAGGCTATGAAGAGCAAGCGACAGGAGAAGATCCTTGAACTGATCGCGCAGTACGCGATCGAAACGCAGGAGGAGCTGCTCGAGCGGCTTTCCGAATGCGGCATCCCCAGCACGCAGGCGACTGTTTCCCGCGACATCAAGCAGCTGCACCTGTATAAAGAGCCGTGCGGCGGCGGACGCTACCGCTACGCCTCCTCGGCGCGCTCGACGGGCTGCGACTTTAACGACCGGCTCCAGCGCATCCTGCGCGAGTGCAGCCTGAGCGTGGACTACGCGCAGAACCTTGTGGTCCTCAAGACGATGCCGGGCCTTGCCAGCGCGGCGGGCGCGGCCTTCGACGCGATGGACAATCTGCCCACCATGATCGGCTGCGTCTGCGGCGACGATACGGTGCTCGTCGTCATGCGGGACGAAGCCTCGGCGCAGAGCTTCTGCGAGGAGCTGAGCGGACTGTGCAAGTAAAAAACGATCGGAAAAGGCAAGGCATTCGCCTTGCCTTTTCTCTTGCCCTGTGCTATAGTTTTCCGAGAATCTCAGGAAGGCAGGTCACGCCATGAAAGCAGAAAGAGCCTATCCACACTTCACCATCACCGCCAAGGGGACCCGCTGGGTCGAGGGCGGCCACCCGTGGATCTACGCGCAGGAGATCGTCTCCGCGCCCGAGGGCGTGGAAAACGGCGCACTCGTGGACGCGGTGAGCGAGAAAGGGAAATACCTTGGCAGCGGCTTTTTCTCCCGCGAGAGCAAGATCCGTATCCGTCTGCTCTCCCGCAACGCGAACGACCGCTTCGATGCGGACTTCTGGCGCCGCCGCATCCGCTACGCCTGGGACTACCGCAAGACGGTCATGGGCGCGGACGTTTCCTGCTGCCGCGTCATCTTCGGCGAGGCGGACGGCTTCCCCGGCCTGACGGTGGACCGCTTTGAAAACCTGCTCGTCACGCAGACCCTCTCCGTCGGCATGGAGCGCATCAAGGAGATGCTTTTCCCGCTGCTCGTCGAGGTCCTCGCCGAGGACGGCGTTGTGACCGACGGCGTTTTCGAGCGCAACGACGCGGCCATCCGCGCCCTTGAGGGTATGGAGCAGGGGAAGGGCTGGTTCCCGCTCGAGGGCAGGGACGTGCCCGCGAGCGCCGTGACGGAGATCTGCGAGAACGGCGTCTATTACCGCGTGGACGTGGAGAACGGCCAGAAGACCGGCTTCTTCCTTGACCAGAAGTATAACCGCCTCGCGGTCGCGCGCCTTGCCCGCGGCCGCCGCGTGCTCGACTGCTTCACCCACACCGGCTCCTTTGCGCTCAACGCCGCGCGGGGCGGCGCGGAGCACGTCACCGCCGTGGACATCTCGCAGAGCGCCATCGACATGGCCCGCGCGAACGCCGTGCGCAATGGACTGGAGGGCCGCATGGACTTCCTGACCGCGGACGTGTTCGACCTTCTCACCGAGCTGGAGAAAAAGGGCGGCAAGCCGTATGACTTTATCATTCTCGACCCGCCGGCCTTCACCAAGTCGCGCAAAACGGTGAAAAGCGCCGAGCGCGGCTATAAGGACATCAACCTCCGCGCCCTGCGGCTGCTGCCGCGCGGCGGCTACTTCGCCACCGCCTCGTGCAGCCACTTCATGCCGAGCGAGCTGTTTGAAAAAATGCTGCGCTCCGCCGCGCTGGACGCGGGCGTGGAGCTGCGCCAGATCGAGGCCCGTCAGCAATCCCCCGACCATCCGATCCTCTGGAACGTGCCGGAGACGGACTACCTCAAATTCTACCTCTTTCAGGTGGTGTAAAGGAGAAGCGCCATGTACCATTGCTTTCGCCTGCATCGCGGCGACGATCTGTATGAGAGCATCCAACGCTATGCCGACGCGCATCATATCGCCGCGGGTGTCGTGCTCTCTGCCGTCGGCTGCGTCTACCGCTGGGAGCTGCGCGACGCGAGCGGCGTCGATGTGCAGAGCGGCACGGAGGATGTGGAGATCGTCTCGCTCATGGGCACGGTCAGCGAGCACGGCAGCCACCTGCACGCGAGCCTTGCTCGCCGTGACCTGAGTGTGTTCGGCGGACATCTGCGCCCCGGCTGCCTTGTGAACACCACGGCGGAGATCGTCCTCGCCGAGCTGCCGGACACCGTCTTTACCCGCGAGCGCGACGAGGCGACCGGCTACGAGGAGCTGGCGATCCGGAGAATTGATAGACAATTCTAATTGATCTGCATCTTCGATAGAAAACTTAAATACAACGCCAAATCCGGGCGCGAAAAAGAGAAAAATTTGGTGAATTTGAACAATTCCCGAAAAAGAGAAAGAAAACGGCTGCTTTGCGGCCGTTTTCTCCTCTCTCCGTTCAGAGCGCGTTAAAATCCCTGTTGACAAGCGGCGAAAAGACGGGTATCCTGTCCTTAGTTCGTAGAAGCCCCTTGAATCCGCAGGGAGACTGGGGGTGGAGATGGCTCTGGAAAATCTCAGCAATGAGTGCCGAAGGTGTAAGGCCCCGCGCGGGTTGAATCTCTCAGGCAAAGAAGACAGGGAAGGAAACCGCTATGCGGTTTTGCTGCGCTGTTTTTTCATGGATGGGAATTTGGATCAGGGCTGTCGATTTCTTCGGCGGCCCTGTTTTTTGCTTTGTCTGCAAAGCGAGAGGAGGAAGAAAAGCGGGGCACAATATTTTTAGGAGGAAATTTCCCATGACTGAAACACTTCTCCCCATTGTGCAGAAGATCAACGGCTACCTGTCCGACTACATTCTGGTCGCGCTGCTCATCGCCGTTGGTCTGTGGTACTCCATCAAGACCCGCTTCGTGCAGGTCCGTCACTTCAAGGAGGGCTGGAACAGCGTGTTCGGCAGCCTCAGTCTCCGCGGCGGAAAGCAGGAGAGCGGCATGAGCTCCTTCCAGGCGCTCGCCACCGCCATTGCGGCGCAGGTCGGCACCGGCAATATCGTCGGCGCGTCCGGCGCGATCCTCACCGGCGGCCCCGGCGCCATCTTCTGGATGTGGGTCATCGCCTTCCTCGGCATGGCGACCATCTACGCGGAAGCCACGCTCGCGCAGGAAACGCGCACCGTGGATAAGGACGGCAACGTCCTCGGCGGCCCTGTTTACTATATCACCACCGCCTTCAAGGGCGGTTTCGGCAAGTTCCTCGCGGGCTTCTTCGCCGTCGCCATCATTCTGGCGCTCGGCTTCTTCGGCTGCATGGTGCAGTCCAACTCCATCGGCGAGACCTTCTCCAACGCCTTCAACGTGCCGACGTGGATCATCGGCGTGGTGCTCGTCGCCATCTGCGGCTTCATCTTCCTCGGCGGCGTGCAGCGCCTCGCCTCCGTGACCGAGAAGATCGTGCCCATCATGGCGGCTGTTTTCCTGGCCGGCGGCCTGATCGTCCTCATCGCCCGCATCAAGTACGTCCCCGCGACCTTCGGCATGATCTTCCGGTATGCCTTCGCTCCGCAGGCCATCATCGGCGGCGGCTTCGGCGCGGCGCTGAAGATCGCACTCTCCCAGGGCGCGAAGCGCGGCCTGTTCTCCAATGAGGCCGGTATGGGCTCCACGCCTCACGCCCACGCGCAGGCCAACGTCAAGAATCCCCACCAGCAGGGCGTCGTCGCCATGATCGGCGTGTTCATCGACACCTTCGTGGTCCTCACCCTCAACGCCCTCGTCATCATCTCCACCCTCTACACCGAGGGCGGCCCGCTCCACGGCTGCGGCGCGGCAGCGGCGCAGGATGTGCTCAAGAAGACCAACCTCGCCCAGACCGCCTTCGGCGTCGTCTTCGGCGAGGGCGCGGGCGCGATGTTCGTCGCGGTCTGCCTGTTCTTCTTCGCCTTTTCCACCATCCTCGGCTGGAACCTCTTCGGCAAGATCAACATGGCTTACCTCTTCGGTCAGAGGTCCACGGTCGTCTACACCGTCATCGCGCTGGTGTTCATCTTCCTCGGCACGCTGACCTCCAGCGACCTCGTGTGGGAGCTGAGCGATATGTTCAATAACCTCATGGTCATCCCCAACGCCATCGCCCTCTTTGCCCTGACGGGACTGGTCGTCAAGCACGTGAACGGCACGCCCGAGGCGGACCGCTGGGAGTAATTTCTCCCGAAAACAGCAGATAAAGAATCGCTTCCCGATCAGGGAAACGATTCTTTTGCGTTATTTCACCACGCCGAACTGATAGAGATGATCGCGCCATTGCACATAGTAGGGCGCGCGGACGTGAACGCCGTCGCCGGAGTAGTCGGCGCGCAGCGCGCCGTTCTCGTCGTCGAAGAGCGGATTGAGGTCGAGGTAGAAGATCGTTTTGCCGTCCGCCAGCTGCGCGATGGCGGCGTTGCGCTCGTCGATGACCTCGTTTTTGAAGTAGGAGCTATCCGACTTCTTCTGCGTGGTGTGGAAGATGGACTGGATGAAAATGACCGCATCGGGCTGCTTTTCGCGCACGAGATCGAGCAGCGATTTGTACTGGGCCGCCCAGTCCGCGGCGGTGTAAGCACCGATCTCGTTGATGCCGAGGAGGATATAGACCTTGCCGAACTGCCTCGTGCCGAGCGCCTCGGCGAGCGTGACCTTTTTGCCGTCCAGCTCGATGAAGCTCTTTTCCACGGCGTCCTTTACCGTCAGACCGTTCTTGGTGAAGTAGGTCGCGTTGCCCAGCCCCGCGTAGTCGTGGAAGCCGTCGGTGTGCGAGTCGCCGAGAAAGAGCGCGTCGTCAAAATAGCTCGCGTCTACCGTGGTAAATTGGCTGACCGGCTCCTCCGGCTCGTCGGGGATCACCGGATCGACCACCTCGGGCGGCTGAGGCAGGAGATCGGGCACGGGGCTCGGGATCGGCTCGGACACGCCGGGGATCGTCCACGGAAAGACGCCGCTCCCAGCGGCATCAAAAAAGGCGGCGATGGCGGGCGTATTCTCGCCCAGCGCGTCGAGATACTGCTCGTAAGCGCCGGTGGGGTCGAGCGCGGTGAAGGAATTGAGCGCTGCGGCGCTCACCGCGCACAGCCACAGCAGGGGAGAAAAGTGGGACATGGAAAGACCTCCTTCAGAAAAATTCAGAAGCGGGCGTAGAGGAACGGGTTGCCCGTGCCGGTCGCGATGAGATAGAGACACAGCCAGAACACCGCGAACAGCGGCAGCCAGACGAGCGGCGTCGCGCGGTATTTTTCATAGAAGCGGCGCGGCCACGGCGTGGCGAGGAGAATGCCGAGAGCAAAGAGCCACCAGTAGCTTTCCAGCTGGCGCAGGAGATCGCCGGCAAACACGCTCTCGCCGCTGCTGAGGAAGGGATAGAGACGGGAGAAGTAGTCCCCCAGCTCGCCGAGATCAGAGATGCGGAACACCACCCACGTCTGCGGAATAAGAAAGAGAAAATAGAGACGCGAGAGGAAGCGGTGACGCTCTAAGAAGCCGCCGATGCAGAACTTTTCCAGCGCGATGAACACAAAGAGCACAAGGCCCCACAGAACGAAATTCCACGCCGCGCCGTGCCAGAGACCCGTGAGCGTCCATACAACGAACAGGCTCAGAAGGAGTCGGCGCTTGCCGTTCCGGCTGCCGCCGAGCGGGATATAGAGGTAGTCGCGGAACCAGATGCCGAGCGTGATGTGCCAGCGCCGCCAGAATTCGGAGATGGAGCGTGAGCAGTAGGGCAGGTCGAAGTTGCGCGGGATCACAAAGCCGAGCATACGGGCAAGCCCCATCGCCATGAGCGAGTAGCCCGCGAAGTCATAGTAAAGCTGCAGGCTGTAGCCCACCGCGCCGAACCACGCCAGCGGCGCGGAGAGATAGGCGAAGCCGATGCGTTCGAGCGCCGTCCACAGCGAGGCGAGCTGGTCGGCCAGAACGACCTTGCAGCCAAGCCCGACCACAAAAAGCGAAAAGCCGCTCTCGACCGCCGCGCGGGAGAAGGGACGCTTCGTGTGCAGCTCCGCGCTCACATCGCGCAGGCGCAGGATGGGGCCCATGACGAGCTGGGGGAACATCGCCTGAAAGGCGGCATAGTCCAAAAGGCTGCGCTCGGCCTCGGCGTCGCCGCGGTAGACGTCCGCGACGTAGGCGATGCTCTGAAATACATAGAAGCTCACGCCGAGCGGCAGGGCGACGCGGAAAAAGGAAAAGTCGGTATTCGTCAGTCTGCCCAGATTTTCCAGAAACCAACCCATGTACTTGAAATAAAAGAGACTGCCCACATCGCACGCGAGCGCGAGGATGAGCCAGGCGCGCCGCTCATCGCCGTGCGCGTCCTCGATCAGCCGCCCCGCGGCAAAGTTGACGAGAATGAGCGCGACCAGCACGAGAAGAGCGCCCGTACCAGCGCCGAGCCAATAGAAGAGCAGGCTCCCCAGTGCGAGCACAGCGTTGCGGAAGCGGGCGGGGACAATATAGTATACCGCCAGAAAGGCGGGCAGAAAATAAAAGAGAAACGGTAAGGTCGAAAAGCTCACGGTGGATGCTCCTACAGTAAAATGAAAAAGGAAGAGTGGTTTACAAACGGCGGAATGCGTGCTACAATATCCGCGCCGCAAGCCGCTACAATACCTTATTGTAGGTGCTTCGGCGCCGTTCGTCAACAACAAAACGGTTACAAATTTCAGGAAATGAGCAGGAGGCGGGCGAGTCGGTGAGTAAGGAAAAAATTTTTGCGCTGCTCAGCGCGCAGGCGGGAGACTTCGTCTCCGGCGAGGACATCTCCGCGCAGCTCGGCATCTCCCGCGCGGCGGTGTGGAAGGCGGTCGGCGCCCTGCGGCGCGACGGCTACACCATTGAGGCGCAGACGGGGCTGGGCTACCGGCTGGCGGATTCGCCGGACGTGCTCAGCGAGCGCGAGCTGCGCCGCCGCCTCGGCGAGACGAAAATAGTCGGGCGCACACTTGATTGCTTTGAGAGCGTGGATTCCACGAACAGCTATCTCAAGCGCATTGCCGCGGAGGGCGCGCCGGACGGCGCGGTGGCGGTGGCCGACGAGCAGACTGCGGGGCGCGGACGGCGCGGCCGCAGCTTTTCCAGCGGCCCGGGGCGCGGCGTGTATCTCTCGGCGCTGCTGCGCCCGCAGCTCGCGCCGGAGAAGATACTGCCGCTCACGGCGCTCGGCGCGGTGGCGGCCTGCGATGCGGTGGAGCGCACCTGCGGCGTGCGGCCGCAGATCAAGTGGACGAACGATCTTGTCCTGAACGGCAAGAAGCTCAGCGGCACGCTTACCGAGCTGTCACTTGAGGGTGAGAGCGGTGCGCTGCAATACGCCGTCATCGGCATCGGCATCAACTGCAACAATGCGTCGGAGGACTTCCCGCCGGAGCTCCGCGATGTGGCGACCTCGCTCTATCTGGAGACAGGGAAGCGCGTGCAGCGCGCGGCGCTGGCCGCCGCGCTCATTGAGGAGCTTGACAAGCTCTACGCCGCGCTGCAAAGCGGCGACACGGCGTCCTACCTCACGGCCTACCGCCGCGACTGCCTGACGCTCGGACGCGAGGTGCAGCTTTTATGGCAGGATGTAAAGGAGAAGGTCACGGCGCTGGACGTGGACGATCAGTTCGGCCTTGTCGTGCGCCGCGCGGACGGAACGGTCGAGACCATCCGCACGGGGGAGGTCTCCGTGCGCGGTCTATACGGCTATGTGGAATAAAAAAGGAGACGCTATGGCAAAGAGACTCTGGGAACTGTTTTATACCTTCGCCAAGGTCGGCGTGATGACCTTCGGCGGCGGCTACGCGATGCTGCCCATTTTGCAGCGCGAGGTCGTGGAGAATAAAGGCTGGGCGACGGAGGAGGAGCTGGCGGACTGGTTCGCCATCGGCCAGTGTACCCCGGGCGTCATCGCGGTGAACACCGCGACCTTCGCGGGACGCAAGGTGCTCGGCAATATCGGCGGCGTGGTGGCTACCCTCGGCGTCGTGTTTCCCTCGCTCATTATTATATCCCTCCTCGCCGGCGTTATCACGACCTTTGCCGAGGTCGCTTGGGTCAAAAACGCTTTTGCGGGCATTCGTGTGTGCGTGTGCGTGCTGATCTTCAACGCGGTGGTGAAGCTGTGGAAGAAGTCGGTCGTCGATAAAAAGACGCTGGCGCTCTATGCGGTCATCCTGCTCGCGTCGCTGCTCACCGACCTTTCGCCGGTGATCTTCGTGCTGTTCGCGGCGGTCAGCGGCATTGTGCTGCAGGTCGCGCTCAAGAAAGGCGGTGAGGCGGAATGATGCTCTATTTACAGCTCTTCTGGGAATTTTTCAAGACCGGCCTTTTCGCCATCGGCGGCGGCATGGCCACACTTCCGTTCCTCTACGATATGGCGGATAAGACCGGCTGGTTCACCCGCGCGCAGCTCGCGGACATGATCGCCGTGTCCGAGTCCACCCCCGGCCCCATCGGCGTCAACATGGCGACCTACGTCGGCTTCCTGACCGGGGGCGTGCCCGGCGCGGTGACGGCGACCGTCGGCCTCATTGCGCCGAGCGTCATTGTGATCCTCATCGTCGCAGCCTTCCTGCAGGCGTTCCGCGACAGTAAGTACGTCGCGGGTGCGTTCTACGGCCTGCGTCCCGCGTCCACCGCGCTCATCACGGCGGCGGGCCTTGTCGTCGTGCGCGAGACCTTCTGGCTCACCGGCGGCGTGCTCTTCTGGCAGGGGATCATCCTTGCCGCCGTGCTGCTCGTGCTCACGCGCTGGGTCAGGCAGACGAAGAACTGGCACCCCATCGTGTTCATCGGACTCTCCGCCCTCGTGGGCGTGGTGTTCCGCTTTGCGGGCGCGTAAATGCAAAAAGAAAAAGCAGCCGGCCGGCTGCTTTTTTTTGCTGTGTGCCTTGCTCAGTCCTCGCTCGCGATGTGGCTGGCGATGCGCTGCATGATCATGTCGAGCGCGACGAGGTTGTGCCCGCCCTCGAGCACGATGATGTCCGCGTACTTGCGGCTCGGCTCAACGTACTGCTCGTGCATGGGCTTGACGGTCGTGAGGTACTGCGTGATGACGCTCTCGAGCGTGCGGCCGCGGTCGCGGATGTCGCGCAGGGCGCGGCGCAGGATGCGCACATCGGCGTCGGTCTCGACGAAAATTTTAATGTCGAACATATCGCGCAGGGTCGGGTCCTGAAAAATGAGGATGCCCTCGACGATGATGACCTTGGTGGGGAAGACCTCAACGGTCTCGTCCGTGCGGTTGTGGTCCACATAGGAGTAGACGGGGCATTGAATGCTGCGGCCCGCCTTGAGCGCCTTGAGGTGCTCAACGAGCAGGCTCGTTTCAAAGGCGTCGGGATGGTCGTAGTTGACCTTGGAGCGCTCCTCGTAGGTCTTGCCGTCCTGCCGCTTATAGTAGCTGTCGTGTCCGATGACGGTGACGGCGTCGCCGAAATGCTCCTTGAGATGGCGCGTGAGCGTGGTCTTGCCGGAGCCGGTGCCGCCGGCGATGCCGATGAAAATGGTGCTCATAGGCGTGATATCCTCCCCCGTTGTTCGCTTGTCTGTCTCTATTATAAAAAGCGCGGCGGCAAATTGCAAGGGCGATCGACCGCCGACGAAAAAAATTCCTCGAAAAAAGGGAAGAACGGTTGACGGCGGGGCAAAAAGAAAGTATTATGTAAATAAGATTTTCACGCGGACGCCCTGCGTCCGTGTTTTCGGGAGGATAATGTATGGACCTCATCAAATGTCCCGTCTGCGGAGAAAAGTATTCCTCAAGCTATCGCCGCTGTCCCTTCTGCGAAGAGGAGGATCGCCCGCGCAAGGTGTCCGGCAAGCGCAGAGGCGGGCATCACGTGGCGGAACGAAAGCACACGCACTCCGCCCGCGGACCGCTCATCGCGGTGCTGCTGGTGGTGCTGGTCGTCTTTTCCTGGTATCTCTTCGGCGGCAAATTCATGGAAAAAATTCAGGAGGACCGCGCGAACGATGTGGAGAACGTCGACCCCGCGCCGGTCGACCCCGCGCCGGTTGACCCGACGCCCGTTGATCCCACGCCGGTCGACCCGACGCCCGTCGATCCCACGCCGGTTGACCCGACACCCGATGACCCGACGCCGCCGGTGGTGGAGGACCCAGAGCCGACGACGCCCACGGTCGATCCCTCGGCGCTGACGGTCGGGACGAACGTCGGCACGACGCTGAAGAAGGACGACAGCGGCCGCTTCGACTGCACGATCCGGATGAGCGATTCCATTCAGCTCATTCTGCGCGGCACCGACGCGGCGGCGACCTGGTCGAGCGAGGACACCTCCGTGGTGACGGTCAGCGCGGACGGCAAGCTCAAGCCGGTCAAGGCCGGCACGGCCAACGTGACGGCGAGCGTCGGCGGCGCCACGGTCCGCTGCGTGGTGCGCATCAACAATTAAAGGCTGACAGAGAACGACCCCTCGGGGTCGTTCTCTGAGGCTGTCGAAAAAGTGGCAAAGCCACTTTTTCGAGAAAGATTCGCTGCGCTCTGCGCCTCGGTTGTCCGCTGACAGCGGACAATTCGACGCTCGCTCCGCGCAAAGTGTTTTCTGCCACGCACAGGTCGCGGCAGAAAACGGATCATACATCTTTCGCGTTTGCGGACGCGAAACTCTGCGAGGCTTTCCGATAGACTGAGAACGACCCCTCGGGGTCGTTCTGCTTTTTGCTGTGCAAAAGCACAGCAAAAATTGAAATGTGCCCTTTCCTCGCCCCTGTGGGGCAACCGGAAAGGATGCACAAAAGCTTCATGCGTCGGCATTTGCGCCGATTTGCGATGCGGTGCGCGTGCATGAAGTTTTATACACTGTCTATTGAAAGTGCGTTGGTTTTGTGATAGGATACCCTTGTACCAATAGTACTTGAAAAATAACGGATGGAAACGATACCATGGATCGACGGAGCTTGCTGGACCGCGCGGCGAAAAGCGCGGAGGAGCGTGTGCTTTTGGGGCACATATTGGATAAATATGACCAGTGCCGGCAGCGGAACCTGCCCACGAACACGGCGTTTTTAAGTCCGGCCGAGGCGCAGGGCGCGCGGGATCTGCTCCGCGCCGCCGCGATCCACGAGGGCTTCGCCCTCCTCGGCGGCTACGAGGGCGCGGAGCGCCGGATGCTCTTTTTCCTGCCCGACTGGCAGGAGGAGGTCGACGCACCCGACGCGATGGCGTTCCTCCGCGCGGCGTGGCACGAGAGCGAGCACCCCACGCACCGCGACCTGCTCGGCAGCCTCATGGCGCTCGGCGTAGAGCGCGAGACGCTCGGCGACATCCTCGTGAGCGAGGGGAGCGCCGACCTCATTGTGAGCGCGGGCGTCGCGCAATATCTGCTCGACAACTGGACGGGTGCGGGGCGCACGGCGCTGCGCCTGACGGCCATCGGCGCGGACGCGCTTCGCGTGCCGGAGCAGAAGGTCAAGGAGATTCGGGACACGGTGGCGACGCTGCGGCTCGACGCCGTGACCGCCGCGGGCTTTTCCGTGAGCCGCGGCAAGGCTGCGGAGCTGATCGCCGCAGGACGTGTGCAGAAAAACTATCGCGAGGTCACCAAAGGCGACGCGAGCGTGGCACAGGGCGACGTCATTTCCGCGCGGGGACTGGGAAAATTTGAGGTCGCCGAGGTCGGCGGCCTGAGCAAAAAGGGGCGCACGGGCATTCTGCTGCGCCGGTATCTGTAAGGAGAAACAAGATGGAACAGAAGAAGATCGACCGCATCAACGAGCTTGCCAAGCTCGCGAAGGAGCGGGAGCTGACCGACGAGGAGAAGGTCGAGCGTGCGGCGCTGCGGCAGGAGTATGTGAATTCCGTGCTCGGCGACCTGCGAAATCAGCTCAACAACACCTATGTGATGGACGAAAAGGGCAACAAGACTAAGCTCACTCAATGGAGCGAGGACCGCAAGCTGAGCGAGTAGATCCGACGTTCTTCGCGCCCACGGGCGCGTATGCTGAAAAGAGGGAGGACAAGCGCCATGGAGCATTTTGATCTCGCCGCCTTTTACGGCGGCAGCGCAACGGAGCTGTACCGCACGCTCGGCGCGCACCGCACGCCGGACGGCTGGGTGTTCCGCGTCTGGGCGCCGCACGCGGTGAGCGTGAGCGTCGTGGGCGATTTCTGCGCGTGGGACCCCACCGCGCATCCGATGCGCCGTCTCGATGGCGGCATCTGGGAGACGGAGGTCGCGGGCCTTTCGCCGTATGATACCTATAAGTTCGCCGTCACCGCGCGAAGCGGAGCGGTGACCTTCAAGGCCGACCCCTACGCCTTCCACGCCGAGACGCGCCCCGGCACGGCGAGCAAGCTCTACGAGCTTGCGGGCTACGACTGGGGCGACGGCGCGTACCTTGCGGCAAAGCAGCCGGTCTATGACCGTCCGCTCAACATCTACGAGGTCCACCTCGGCTCGTGGCGGCGGCGCGAAAACGGCGATTTTTACGACTACCGCTCGCTCGCAGACGAGCTGAGCGAGTACGCCGCCGACCTCGGCTACAACTGCGTGGAGCTGATGCCCGTGACCGAGTATCCGCTCGACGACTCGTGGGGCTACCAGTGCACCGGCTACTTCGCGCCGACCTCGCGCTACGGCACGCCGCACGACTTCATGTACTTCGTGGACAGGATGCACCGAAGGGGCATCTCCGTCATTCTTGACTGGGTGCCCGCGCACTTCTGCAAGGATGAGCACGGCCTCATCGACTTCGACGGCGAGCCGTGCTACGAGTACGCCGACCCGAAAAAGCGCGAGCACGCGGGCTGGGGCACGCGCGTATTCGACTACGGGCGCGGCGAGGTGAAGAGCTTCCTGCTCTCGTCCGCCGCCTACTGGCTGCGGGAATATCACCTTGACGGCCTGCGCGTGGACGCGGTGGCGTCCATGCTCTACCTCGACTACGGGCGCGAAGCGGGCGAGTGGACGCCGAACAAAAACGGCGGCCACGAGAACTTGGAGGCCATCGACTTCCTGCGCGCGCTCAACACCGCTGCCTTTGCCATTGATCCGAACGTGATGATGGTGGCGGAGGAATCGACCGCGTGGCCGCTCGTGACCTATCCGGTATCGGACGGCGGGCTGGGCTTCAACCTCAAGTGGAACATGGGCTGGATGAACGATATGTGCCACTACCTCAAGCTCGACCCGTGGTTCCGCCAGTTCCATCATAAGGACCTCACCTTCTCGCTGATGTACGCCTTTTCCGAAAACTTCGTGCTGCCCATCTCGCATGACGAGGTGGTGTACATGAAGGGCAGTCTGCGCGGCAAGATGCCGGGCGATGAGTGGCGGCAGCTCGCGGGCGTGCGCAGCTTTATGGTCTATATGCTCGCGCACCCGGGCAAGAAGCTCACCTTCATGGGCGCGGAGCTGGGCCAGTGGCACGAGTGGGATTTTGCCGGTCAGCTCGACTGGTATCTGCTTGAAAACGACGCCAACCGCAGGATGCAGGATTTCTTCCGTGCCGTCAACCGGTACTACCTGACGAACCCCGCGCTCTGGCGCATCGACTTTGACTGGGCGGGCTTTGAGTGGCTCGTCGCGGACGACAACGAGGATAACACCGTCGTCTTTGTCCGCCGCGACGGCGCGGGCGAGGAGCTGCTGGTCGCGGTCAACTTCTCGCCCAACGGCTACCGGGACTACCGCTTCGGCATCCCGCCGCGGAAAACGTGGCGCGAGGAGCTTTCCACGGATGATACCGCGTTCGGCGGCACGGGCGAGTGGCGCAACGAAAAGCCGGTCCGAACGCAGGCGATCCCCTCGCACGGACGCGAGCAGTCTATTGCCATCACCATCCCCCCGCTCGGCGCGGTCATCCTGCGCGGCGCGGGCGAATATAAGAAACCGAAAGCGAAAAAAAGCAAGGCAAGGGAGGAATTACCGGCATGAAAAAAGAGTGCATCGCCATGCTGCTCGCCGGCGGACAGGGCAGCCGCCTTTACGTCCTGACGGAGAACATGGCAAAGCCCGCCGTCCCGTTCGGCGGGAAGTTCCGCATCATCGACTTTCCCCTTTCCAACTGCGCGAACTCCGGCATCGACACCATCGGCGTGCTCACGCAGTACCGCCCGCTGGAGCTCAACCGCTACATCGGCAACGGCCAGCCCTGGGACCTTGACCGCTCGGACGGCGGCGTACACATTCTCCCGCCCTACCAGAGCGCGAAGGGCGCGACGTGGTTCAAGGGCACGGCGAACGCCATCTACCAGAACATCGGCTTCGTGGATATGTACGATCCCGACTATGTGCTCATTCTCTCCGGCGACCACATTTACAAGATGGACTACGCCGCCATGCTCGCGCACCACAAGCGCGTGCACGCCGACTGCACCATCGCCGTGATGGAGGTGCCCTGGGACGAGGCGAGCCGCTTCGGCATTATGAACGTCGACGGCGAGGACACCATCACGGAGTTTGAGGAAAAGCCGAAGCAGCCCAGGAGCAACCTTGCCTCGATGGGCATTTACGTTTTCTCGTGGAAGAAGCTGCGCGCCTACCTCATCGCGGACGAGAACGACGCGGACTCGAGCAACGACTTCGGCAAGAACATCATCCCCGCCATGCTGAATGCCGGCGAGAAGATGTCCGCCTACCGCTTCGAGGGCTACTGGAAGGACGTCGGCACGCTCGATTCCCTTTGGGACGCGAACATGGATATGCTCGCGCAGGGCAGCGGGCTGAACCTGCTCGATAAGGACTGGCCCATCTACGCCCGCGCGGAGAGCGAGCCGCCCGCCTACCTCGGCGAGACGGCGGAGGTCGACCACAGCGTCGTCACCCGCGGCTCGGAGGTCGAGGGTGCGGTACGCAATTCCGTGCTCTCGCAGCGCTGCACCGTCGCCGAGGGCGCGGAGGTGGAGTATTCCATCCTCATGCCCGGCGCGGTCGTCGAGCGCGGCGCGAGGGTCGCCTACGCTATCCTCGGCGAGAACGTCCGCGTGGGCGAGAACGCCCGCGTCGGCGCGTCGCCCGAGGCGGCGCCGCCGGAGGAGTGGGGCATCACGGTCGTCGGCCCCGAGGCACAGGTCGAGGCAGGCCGCACGCTCAAGGCGAACCGGATGCTCAACCGCGAAGGAAAGGAGACGGTACGATGAACGGACTGCACGGCATTATTTTCTCCTATGAACAGGAGCCGGGACTGCGCGAGCTGGCGGAACGCCGGATGCCCGCCTCCATCCCGTTCGGCGGACGCTACCGCGTCGTCGATTTCATGCTCTCCAATCTGCACGCCGCCGGCATCACCGACGTCGGCGTGGTGCTGCACGGCAATTACCAGAGCCTGCTTGACCACATCGGCAACGGCAAGACCTGGGACATGGCGCGCAAGTACGGCGGGCTGCGTATCCTGCCGCCCTTTGCCGATACCCGCGCCTACCGCAGCGGCGAGTTCCGCGGCAAGATGGAGGCTCTTGCCGGCGTCCGCTCATATTTACAGGGGATACGGCAGGACTACGTCGTGCTCTCCGACAGCGACCTTATCATCAATCTGCCGCTCGCGGACGTGTTTGCCGCGCATCTGGAGAGCGGCGCGGACATCACCGCCGTCTGCACGGCGAACGGCGGCTTCGTGGACAACGCGACCTACCTCACGCTCGAGAGCGACGGCGCGATCGGACAGGTCTGGTGCGCGCCGACCGCGCCGCGCGGCCACCGCTCGCTGGAGATCTACATTCTCAGCAAGCAGCTGCTGCTCACGCTCGTGGACGAGTGCTCCGCGCAGGATAAATACAGCTTCCGCCGCGACGTGCTCGCGGGCATGACCGGACGGCCGAAGCTTCAGAGCTACGTCTGGGACGGCTACGCCGCCCAGCTCCGCTCCGTGCAGGAGTATTACGACCGCTCGATGGAGCTGCTGCAAGGCTCCATCCGCGCCGAGCTATTTGCCGCCGCGCGGCCCATCCTCGCCAAGGAGGACGACGAGGCGTCGAGCTATTTCGCGCCGGGCAGCCGCGTGAAAAATTCGCTCGTCGCCGACGGCTGCACCATCGAGGGCAGCGTGGAGAACTGCATCCTCTTCCCCGGCGTGACGGTGGAAAAGGGCGCGGAGCTGCGCGATTCCATTCTCTTCAAGGGCACGCGCGTGCGCGACGGCGTGACGCTCCGCTACGTCATCACCGACAAATATGTGGAGGTCCTGCCCGGGCGCACGCTCATGGGGCATGAGAGCTACCCCATCGTCATTTCCAAGGGCAGCATCGTCTGAAGCATACACGGAATAAGGAGGAAAGCTATGAACATTCTCTATGTCACATCCGAGGCCGTTCCCTTCTGCAAGACCGGCGGCCTTGCGGACGTTGCGGGCAGCCTGCCGCAGTCGCTTGCCGCGAACGGCGACCGCGTGAGCGTCATTCTGCCGCTCTACCAGAGCGTCGCGGACGCGTGGCGCGACCGGCTGCACTTTGAGCGCTACACCTATGTGCGCCTTGCCTGGCGCAGCCTGTACTGCGGGCTTTTCTCCTACGAGCGGCAGGGCGTGACGTGGTACTTCGTGGACAACGAGCAGTATTTCAAGCGTCCCGAGCTTTACGGCTATTATGACGACGGCGAGCGCTTCGCCTTCTTCTGCCGCGCGGTGACGGAGCTGCTGCCGCTGCTGCCGGAGAAGCCGGACGTCGTCCACTGCAACGACTGGCAGACCGCGCTCGTGCCCATCTACATCCATGACGAGGCGGTGCGCGAGGAATTCTACAAGTCCGTCCGCACGGTCATCACCGTCCACAACATCGAGTATCAGGGCCGCTACGGCCGCGAGACGGTCGAGGACCTTTTCGGCCTCGACGCGGGCTGGTTCACCGGCGGCACGCTTGCCTTCGACGGCGACGTGAACCTGCTCAAGGGCGCGATCGTCACGGCGGACGCCGTGACCGCCGTCAGCCCCACCTACGCGCAGGAGCTCAAGTATGCCTACTTCGCCCACGGCCTTGAGAGCGTGATGCAGATGGTGGAGGGCAAGCTCCACGGCGTGCTCAACGGCATCGACATGGAGCGCTACGATCCCGCGAGCGACCCCAACCTGACGGCGAACTACTCGCCCCGGCGCATGGCCGGCAAGGCGAAGGACAAGGCGGCGCTGCAGCGCATGATGGGCCTTGCCGAAAGAAAGGACACGCCCGTGGTCGCGATGGTCTCGCGGCTCGTGAGCCACAAGGGACTCGACCTCGTGTGCGAGACGCTCGATTACTTCATGGAAAAGGATATGCAGCTCGTCGTGCTCGGCAAGGGCGACGGGAAGTACGAGTCCTTCTTCTCCTGGGCGCAGGCGAAGTACCCGGGCCGCGTGGCGGTGCATCTCGGCTACTCCGAGAGCCTTGCCATGCAGATCTACGCGGGCGCGGACCTGTTCCTCATGCCGTCCAAGAGCGAGCCGTGCGGCCTGAGCCAGATGATCGCCATGCGCTACGGCGCGGTGCCCATCGTGCGCGAGACCGGCGGGCTGAAGGACACCGTTCACGCCTACGAGGCGTGGAACGGCGCGGGCAATGGCTTTTCCTTTACAAATTATAACGCGGGCGATATGTGCTACGTCATCGGCGAGGCGGTGGACCTTTACCATCAGAAGCCGGAGGCATACAAGGCTCTGCGCAAGCGCGGCATGGCCGAGGATTTCAGCTGGGCGCGCAGTGCAAAAAAATACCGCGAAATTTACGATTCCATCTGCAAATAAGGTAGGTACAAAGAAATATGGATATCACAACGACACAGGGAATGAAGCAGGCGCTTACGGATAAGCTGCGCCTGGGCTTCGGCGTGACGCCCGAGGAGGCCGACGACGCGCAGGTGATGCGCGCCGCGGCGCTGGTGCTGCGCGACGTGATGACCGAGCGCGGTGTGGAGAGCCGAATGGCCACGCGCCGCGAGGAAAAGCGGAAGGTGCATTACCTTTCCATGGAATTCCTGCTGGGCCGCAGCCTGGAAAAGAACGCCTACAACCTCGGCGTGAGCGGCGTGCTGCGCGAGGCGATCGGCGAGCTTGGCTTCCGCGCGGCGGATATTTTTGAGGTCGAGCCAGACGCGGGCCTCGGCAACGGCGGCCTCGGCCGCCTCGCCGCCTGCTATCTGGATTCCATGACCACGCTCGACATCCCCGCCGCGGGCTACTCCATCTGCTATGAGCTGGGCATCTTCCGCCAGCGCATCGTGGATGGGCAGCAGGTCGAGCTGCCGGACAACTGGAAGGACATCGGCGGCGCGTGGCTGATGCCCAAGCCGCAGGAGACGGAGGAGGTGTTCTTCGGCGGCACGGTCCGCAAGTTCTGGGACAACGGACGGCTGCACGTCGTGCCCGAGGGCGCGACGAAGGTGCTTGCCGTGCCCTGCGACATGGAGATCACGGGCTACGGCACCGAGCACGTCAACCCCCTGCGCCTGTGGGACGCGAAGTCCCCGACGCCGGTGGATATGAGCCTGTTCTCGCAGGGCGAGTACCTGCGCGCGAGCGAGCAGGAGGCGATGGCGGAGACCATCGCCAAGATCCTCTATCCCGAGGACAACCACTATGAGGGCAAGTCGCTGCGTCTCAAGCAGCAGTATTTCTTCGTCTCCGCCACGATGCAGTCCATCATGCGTAAGCACATCGAGGTCTACGGCACGGCGGCGAACTTCCACGAGAAGAACGTCATCCAGATCAACGACACGCACCCCGCGCTGGTCATTCCCGAGCTGATGCGTATTCTGATGGACGATGCGGGCTTCGACTGGGATACTGCGTGGAACATCACGAAAAATTCCGTCGCCTACACGAACCACACCGTGCTCGCTGAGGCGCTCGAGCGCTGGCCGCAGCAGCTCATGGAGACGCTGCTCCCGCGCGTGTGGGAGATCATCACCGAGATCGCGCACCGCTATCAAAAGCAGGTCGAGAACTTCTACCATGACCCCGCCAAGACCGCGGAGCTGGCCATCGTCTGGGACGGGCAGGTGCGCATGGCGAACCTGTGCATCGCGGGCGGCATGGCGGTCAACGGCGTTTCCGCGCTGCACTCCGACATCCTGCGCCACGACGTATTCCGCTGGCAGTACCAGATGGAGCCGGAGAAGTTCAAGAACGTCACCAACGGCATCGACCACCGCCGCTGGCTCGCGCAGATCAACCCGCGGCTCGACGGCCTGATTGCCGACCTCTGCGGCGGGCGCGGCTATCTGCTCCATCCCGAGGAGCTCAAGAAGCTCGAGGCCTTCGCCGGCGATGGCGCGGTGCTCGCGCGGCTCGACGAGATCAAGCGCGCCAACAAGCTCGACTTTGCCGCCTACGTCAAAAAGACGCAGGGCGTGGCACTCAACACCGACGCCATCTTTGACGTGCAGGTCAAGCGCCTGCATGAGTACAAGCGTCAGCTGCTCAACGCCATGCACATCATCTATCTATACCAGCAATTGCAGGACGATCCGAGCATGGAGCTGCAGCCGCGGACCTTCCTCTTCGGCGCGAAGGCCGCACCGGGCTACGCGGTCGCCAAGCGCATCATCCACCTCATCAATTCGCTGGCGAACCAGATCAACAGCGATCCGCTGTGCCGCGGGAGATTGCAGGTCGTCTTTCTGGAGAATTACCGCGTGTCCCTCGCCGAGCATCTGATGCCCGCGAGCGAGGTCAGCCAGCAGATCTCCACCGCCGGCAAGGAGGCCAGCGGCACGGGCAACATGAAGTTCATGATGAACGGCGCGCTGACCGTCGGCACGCTCGACGGCGCGAACGTCGAGATGCACGAGGTGCTTGGCGACGAGAATATGTTCCTCTTCGGCCTGCACGCGGACGAGGTCGCGCGCCTGAAGGCGCAGGGCTACGCGCCCCAGCGGCTCTGCGAGCGCGACGACGCGCTCAAGCGCGTGGTCGATCAGCTCCGCACGGGCTTCTCCGACGGTGTGAGCTACGACGATCTCGCCCAGCGCCTGCTCCAGCGCGACGAATATATGCTCCTGCAGGACTTCGCCTCCTACTGCGCCGCCGAGCAGCGCATGGCGAAGACCTACGCCGACCGCGCGGCGTGGGACCGTATGTCGCTTCTCAACATTGCGCGCAGCGGTATCTTCGCCGCCGACCGCGCGGTCGCGCAGTACGCGGACAACATCTGGCACGTCCCGCACAAGTAAGCAAAGCGGAGGAAAGAGACGGCGGCGCCGTCTCTTTTCCGCGCTATTGACAGGCATGATATAATTTCTCTGACTGAAAATCACGAGAACAGAGGAAAATGCTATGGAATTCACACAGGGCGTGCGCTTCGACAGCCTTGGCCTGCTGCCGGAAATGACGCGCGCATTGGAAAAGAAAAACATCGAATGGTCCACCCCCGTGCAGGCGGGCTGCATCCCGCCGATGCGCGAGTGGAAGGATGTGATCGCCAAGGCCCCCACCGGCACGGGCAAGACCTTTGCCTTCGGCATTCCCATCATCGAGCACATTGACCCCGAAAGCGAGGAGGTGCAGGCGGTCATCATGGCGCCCACGCGCGAGCTTGCCATGCAGATCACGGCGGAGCTGCGCGACCTGGCCGTTTTTATGAGCGGCATCCGCGTGGTGTGCCTCTACGGCGGCGCGCCCATTGGCAAGCAGATCGACGCGCTGAAGAAAAAGCCGCAGATCGTTGTGGCGACCCCGGGCCGCCTGTCCGACCACATGAAACGCCGCACCGTGCGGCTCGACCGGGTGCAGACCGTTGTGCTCGACGAGGCCGACCGAATGCTCGACATGGGCTTCATCCACGACGTGACCCGTATTTTGGACAAGATCCCCTCCCGCCGCAACCTCGGTATGTTCTCCGCGACCATCTCGCGCGAGGTCATGGACATCAGCTGGGTCTACCAGCGCGACCCCGAGGAGATCACTGTCCGCGCGGACGAGCAGAATAAGCCCGACATCCTCCAGTATGCTGTCACGGTCGAGCAGACCGACAAGGTCGCGGCGATGGCGCGCATCATCCGGCAGGAGAAGCTGGAGCGCGTGATGGTGTTCTGCAACACCAAGGGCATGGTCGAGCGCCTGACGAAGTACCTTGAGATGGAGGGACTGGACGCCGCCTGCATCCACGGCGACATCCCGCAGAAAAAGCGTGAGCAGGTCATGGCGCGCTTCCGCCGCGGCGAGCTGCCTGTGTTCGTCGCCACCGACGTCGCCGCCCGCGGCATCGACGTGGACGACGTGGACGCGGTGTTCAACTACGACGTGCCGCAGGAGAACGAATATTACGTCCACCGCATCGGACGCACGGGCCGCGCGAAGCGTCACGGCGTCGCATACACGCTCGTGGCGGACTACCCGAGCAAGATGCGGCTCGACGCCATCGCCAAGTTCACCGGAAACGACGTCAAGCCCGCCCACTTCGAGGGTGATACGCTGGTCGTGGACGCCAAATAATAACAATTTGTAACTTTTTGCCCCGCTCGTCTTTACAAGCGGGGCAAATTTTTATATAATCATTTAGATGTTTGCCTGTGCGGCGCGCTTCGCGCCGCGTTTTACGATAGAGAAAGAGGAGACGCTCCCGATGAAAATGCTGCGAAGATCCGTCTGTCTGCTGCTCTGTGCGGCGCTGTTTTTGACCCTGCTCGCCGGCTGCGGCAAGCAGGAGGAGCCCGCGGAGGACTTTGTGGTGAGCGCTGCGGTCTGCGGTCCGCTGGAGACGCTTGACCCGACCATGAACACCGACGTGGGGGCGGAGAGCCTGCTCTCCACGCTCTTTGAGGGCCTGATGCGGATGCGCGACGACGGCGCCGGCAAGGCGGTCGCCGTGGCGGGCATCGCCAAGGAATACATCGAGGAAAAGAATTACGACGACACCGTGACCTATACGTTCACGCTGCGCTCCGCGGCCCGCTGGTCGGACGGCGAGCGCGTGACGGCGGAGGACTTCGTTTACGCCTGGCAGCGCCTGGTCGATCCCGCGACGGCGTCGCCCAACGCCTCGCTTCTGAGCATGGTCGCGGGCTATGACGAGGTGCGCGAGAGCGGCGATGTGTCGCTGCTCGGCGTGAAGGCCAAGGGAGAGAGCACCTTCCTCGTGACGCTCAGCAGGCCCTGCGCCTACTTCATCACCAGCGTCTGCACGTCGCCGGCGACGGCCCCGCTGCGCCGTGATCTGGTGGAAGGGAATGCGAGCTGGGCGGCGACCGCCGACATCGTGACGAACGGCCCCTATACCGTGGGCACATGGGTAAAGGCCGCGCAGCTTCAGACGAAGAGAAACGGCGAATATTACGAGAGCAAGCTCGTCGTGCCGGACAGCATTTGCTTCCGCTTCGAGACGGACGCGCAGACAAACTACGATCAGCTGCTTGCCGGCGAGCTGGACTACACCGCGAAGCTGCCCTACGCGGCCATCGAGCAGCTGGCGGAGGATGAGACGTGGCAGCCCGCTCCGCTGGCGGAGACGGTCTGTGTGCTCTACAACCATCTGACCGACACCTTCTCCGATGCGCAGCTGCGCCGTGCCTTTGACCTTGCCATCGACCGCGCGGCGCTCGCCGAACAGCTCGGCGTGACGGCGACGGCGGCGACCGGCTGCGTGCCCGACGGCATCAGCGACGCGCCCGAGAGCGGGGAGGACTTCCGTACGGCGGGCGGTGAGCTCTGTGCGGCGGACGCCGAGGGCTATGCCGAGCGCAGCGCCGAGGCGGCGCGGCTGATGACCTCTGCCGGACACTATCAGGGAGCGGGCCTGCCGACGCTCCGCTTCCTCTTTGTGGAGGGGGAGCAGACGCGCGCGGCGGCGCTGAGCCTGTTCAATATGTGGAGGACCGCCACAGGCGTGGCGGTCGAGCTGGTGGGCGTGAGCGCCGGGGAGCTTGACGCGGCGCTCGCCGCCGGTGATTTTGACCTCGCGCTCACCACGCTCACGGCTCGCTGCGACGATCCGATGGAGTACCTGCTGCCGTTCCGCGGCACGTCGGAGAGCAACGTCTGCGGCTACCGCAACGACACCTTTGACCTGCTCGTCGGCGTGGCGGAATCGACCGGCGACCTGACTGCCCGCGCGGCCTTCCTGCACGACGCGGAGGCGATGCTGCTCGAGGACAGCGCTGTTTCGCCGCTTTGCTTCTCCGGTACAGCGTACCTTCTGCGCGAGGGCCTCACCGGCGTGAGCCACGACTGCTTCGGCCACAGCTACTTCACCGCGGTCTCCCGCGCGGAGACGGGACCGGCTGCGTAATAGACACAACAAAAAACCGGCGTCCGCTTGAAACGGACGCCGGTTTTCTGCACTGTTTAGAGACCCTGCAGCAGGATGATGACGATCAGGATCGGCAGCACCCACTGGAAGTAGGGCTTGAGCCAGCGGGCGAACCTGAGGCCCGTGCCCTTGTTGGCCTCGGCAAGATACTTGTCGAAGCCCCAGCCCCACTTCGTCACGCAGAAGAGGAGGTAGACGAGCGAGCCAATGGGCAGCAGGAGATTGCTCACGAGGAAGTCCTCGCTGTCGAGCACGTCCTTGCCGAGGATGGGACGGA
>ERZ1034719.424-NODE-424-length-25724-cov-6.396315_pt1 | contig 25724 bp, 15 predicted proteins | sample MGYA00520703_ERZ1034719 | MGnify/ENA primary metagenome ERZ1034719 (study PRJEB33766, sample SAMN09781716) | gut metagenome | biome: gut microbiome | host: Homo sapiens | place: Madagascar | study: EMG produced TPA metagenomics assembly of the PRJNA485056 data set...
CAGGGATACCTCAATTTATGGAGAGGGGGTGGCCGACAGGCCGGGGGTGAGGTCAAACGCCCGCCTCGGCGGGCGTCTATATCCCCTCACCATTGATGGAGAGGGGGTGGCCGATAGGCCGGGGGTGAGGTCCCAGTTCGCCCCTGTCCTAACATGCCCCAGTCGTCATCCGATACGCGTTCATGTGAAAAAGAATTTAGGTTGTCAAAATCTGTTGATCAATCAATGCTTTGCGGTTAAATTGTGCCCGTGACGTGTTCAGTTGCTTTGCATTTTGAACGAAGATAATGCATCGCAACCGAATATTTTTCGTGGATAATGGGGAAATGCCGAATTTTTCCCCCCCCCCCCGAGTGGAGATTGTGAATTAAATTCAAAAGTTCGCGACCATAGCGAATTTGATTCGAGACCATACCAAACGCGCTGGACGGAATTCGAACGTTTTGTGCATGAATCTAATATCGATGTCTCGAACTACGACGAAGAAACTTGGAACGGCTATGTTGCCGAATTGGGCGACGCCGTCATCGAATATGACGCGGCACATATCGATCGCGATAATCGATTTGATAGGACGATCCCCGTCCTCTGTCGCGTCGGCGATTGCATCTATCGATGTGCCGATCGTACTGCTTGGAAAAACCTCTACCTCGCCATCGTCGAACGCGAAATCGCCGCTGCAAACCCAGCGTTAGACGCGCTCTATGTGGACAATTACAAGGAAGCATCTTATTGTCGCAATAAAACGACGCGGTTTATCAATAGCACGACGGTTTTTTTTAATTCCGAACAATTAAAAGGCAAGCAAGGCGAATCATTGACGAATTTAATGTCGAATGGGCGTCATGTATATAGCAAATATGCTCCGCGGGATTTGGGGAGTATTATTGCAGTATTTGCACGTTATTGCGATTATACATCGTCCGAAATTGCCATTTATGCGATGCCAAAGTCGGGGTGCCGTGCAAAGCCCGAGGCGCCGAGACGTGAACCGACGATGACGAGAAGTACATATACACCGGTCGCCTCTGCGCCGGCGGTCGCGGAAAATGTCAATCGCAATCGTTCGTATCATTCGCAGAGTGTGCGCAGCGTCGCCAATGCAACGACATCGGCGGTGTCGACGCAACGCGCCGACGATTCGGGCCGAGTATATATCCCGCAGCAAGCGCCCAATGCGATATCGACGTATCACGCCGAGGCAAACGGCGACGATTATCGATCGGTCGATGTCGATTTGCAATCTTCCGAAATGTCGCTCAATTCGCAGCTAGCGAAGCAAATCGTCAATCGTGCAAAAGTGACGCGCATGAAGTGGTGCGAACAAATCGTCGATTGTACCGATAACGATCGAAGTCCAAACGACGTCGGTTTATGGTTTCTCAAAAAGATGGTCGAACAAGCGCGATATCACATGAGCGCCTTGTGCAAACAAAATGCGTATCCGTGGATAAGTCAAGGGCGGCGCACGTTAAGGAATGCCGCATCGCTCGATTACGGTTATTATTTCGACCTCGAAAACAATATGACGATGTACGATGTCGTTTGCTTTATCGAAGACTTCCTCCAGCGTGCCAATATACCGCGCTACGAAGTCGTGATATATGCCGAGCGCGATCGAACGGCTTTGGGCGATGGGGCGCCGAGTGCGCGTTATCGCGTGCCGGCGGCAATGCCGCGAGAGGCTGTGCCGGCAATAGCGAACGATGTCGAAGAGATCGACGACGAACAAATGTCGCGCATCGCCGATATATTCGAACGGAAATTTGCGAGTTTGGGTTATATCAAAGGCGATTATAGGCATCGTCTCAAGTTTGCACAATCTTATAGAGATCGCTATGGTTGCGATTGCCCGTGCTCCGATGAACGCCTCGATCGCGCCATTGCATCGATAGCGACGTATGACGATGGCAAAAAGCTCTACGATATCGAAAAAATAGTGCCCGACGATACTCGCCAACGCATGGCAAGCGATATCGAAAAGCTCTTCGACGATGGCGCTCCCTATATCTTCTATAGCGTCATTTTGAATAAATATAAATTAGATCTAAGGGCGATCGACGATGTCGATAAATTGAAATGCTATCTCGAAAAAGTCTACCAATCGAATGGCTACGTTTTCGAAGATAAATTTTTTGCCAAAGAACGTGGCAATTTCGATGTTTGTAGCGACGTCTACGACGCAGTCGAAGAAAACGTGCTCGAATCGTTGCAAGCCGTCGCCGACGCCATGCCCTATATCGATCGAGACGTTTTGCAGGATGTGATCCGCGATAATAATCGGAAGTTTCTCTGTGGTCCGATTCAAAATGGCAATTTCAATTTTATCGACGTCGAAAATGTCGACGATTACCCGCGCGACGACGAATCGATCGCTCGAATCGGCGTATTGATAATGGATTGTTTTGGCGATTTGTCGGTGCTCACCTATAATGCGCTCTACGATGCCATGGTGTCGAAAGGAGACTATGATTTGCGCGATTTTCTCGAATACATCGACAAACGCGATCTATTCGTCGAGTTCCTCGCGCGCCATTATGGCGACGAATTTAAATTCCAAAAGAATTGTATATCGAAATCGAATTCCGATGTAAATGCGAGTTTAACGGGAGTGCTCGAAGAGTTTTTTAGTGGTCGAAATCGCGTTGAAAACGTCGGTATGGATTTGTGCAATGAAATTAAACGAAAATCGAATCGCGAATGGGGCGCTTTGATTTTGAATGTGGTGAAGTTTTTATATAAAAATTATACGCGCATCGACGAAACGACGTATGAAAAGATCGCATGGACCGACGACGAAATCGATGCAATCGATGCCGATCTCGTCGCGTTCTTGAAGGAGAAGACTTTGATTCGGCTGCTCGAAATGCCATTATATGGCATTTCGGCGCCACACGGCGCATGGAATTACTACAAGCTCAGTTCGTTTATCTATCGTTATAGTCGCCAATATGCCATTGTCGACGAAGTCGTTTGCAATACGCTTGGCGAATATGGCATCGTCGTGCGGCGCCATTGCCCCGAGCGCTACGAAAAGAAGAGCTACAACGAATTGGCAGCGCATTATTTGGCGCAACTCGACGAATCGCGTTGGCCTCGCAGTGCCGAAGATGCCGAATCGCTACTCGTCGAAGATGGTATTATTACACGGAGGTATAAAAAGAATCGCGATAAAGTTTACGAAGAAGCACGATCGTTGAGAGGAGACCGCTGATGTTTTCTTATCGTTGGGACGAAGAAACGGGGGGCATCGTGCTCACGACCGATCAAGGCGATAGTTCTGTCGAGGTGCGCCCGGTCTATGCACGCGAGCTCGCCATGTTGAATATGCCTTGGATGTTTGAGATGCAAGACGACGTGCCCTATATGTGGGCGAGGACGAATCAATATTGGTATCGCGGCCGCCTCGTCGCCAAAGTCCACGGCGCATGTATGTATAAAGAGCCCAAGATCGAAATCGTCGAGGCGCCCGAGCCACCGCAGACGCTTCTGCGCCCCGTCGACGTCGAAGCGATGGTCGCCAAAAGCGCCGATCGACTCGAGGCGCTCGAACAGGCGACGGTCAAAAACATCTACCACACATATATGAAATACAAATCGCGCGTCGACGTCTTCTACGTCGCCTTTAGCGGTGGCAAAGACAGCGTCGTCGTGCTCGATATCGTCGCACGCGCTTTGCCACACAAGGCTTTCAAAGTCGTCTTTGGCGATACGCGCATGGAGTTTAGCGACACCTATGATCTCGTCGACGAAGTCGAGGCATGGTGCCGCCAAAACGGCATCGAATTCATCCGCGCCCAATCGCATCTCTCGCCCGTTGAGTCTTGGAACGCTTTTGGTCCTCCGGCCCAACGCATCCGCTGGTGCTGTAGCGTCCACAAATCGACCCCGCAAATTCTCAAACTCCGAGAAATACTCGCCAAACCCGACTTTCGCGGCATGGCATTTACGGGCATTCGCGGCGAAGAAAGCGCGGCTCGAAGCCAATACGACGAAATATCGTTTGGCGCCAAAGTCAACGGGCAGTACAGTTTCCACCCGATACTCGATTGGAGTGCCGCCGAAGTCTATATTTATATGTATAAGCATCATTTATATATCAATGAGGCTTATAAAAAAGGACAAGGACGCGTCGGATGCTTGGTTTGCCCGCTTGGGGCTGCAAAGAATATATATTTCAAAGAAAGATGTTATGGTGCGCCAGAAGGCGCATCGTTGGGTTCAGAAATATTTAATGATATTATTCTAAAAACGTCGTCGAAAAAGTTTCCAAACAAAAAAGCAAGCGAAGAGTTCATGGATATTGGTGGATGGAAGGCTCGACGTTCGGGGCGAGAGTTATCGATTGCCAAAGATATTTTTCGCGTTGATGTTACCGATGATGGCTTTATTATCCGGTGTAAGAACTTGAAAAATGATTGGCAGGAATGGATCAAAACTGTAGGCGATGTCGTATCGAATAGCAATGGCATAGTTCATGTGCGCACAAAGGAAGGTGCGATATATAAGCTAGAAATGACAACTGATGGCGATGAAACTCAGATCAAAGTCGTGTTCAATTGTACAAATAGAAATACGATTGCATTTGGCGCGGCGATTAAGAATGTATTCAGAAAAGCAACGTATTGCGTCTATTGTCGCGTTTGCGAGGCATCTTGCCCCTATGGCAATTTGACCATGAAAGACGGTGTGATCAAAATCAGTGACAAATGTATTAAATGCTTGAAATGTCATGAGGTGGCTGGAGGCTGCCTTGTGGCCAATTCTTTGCGTTTACCAAACTGTGAAAGGACTGAAACAATGGCAACAGAAAAGAAAAAGGCTTTATCGATTGATCGGTATTCAAATCATGGAATGCTCATAGAGTGGTTGCGCGATTATTTGAAATATGGCGATGAGTTTTGGGAAAGAGATGGACACCCAGAAAACAACAAAAGATCTGCCTTTTCAAATTTTATGGCAGATGCCGATTTGGTTGCAAGGGGAAAGAATGGAAATAAGAACGAGCAATTGTGTTCGATTATCGCAAAGTATGGTGTTGAAAATGAAGTCTCGAATGGTTTACTCGTATGCAATCTAGCGTATTCACCGCAAATTAATTGGTGGTTAAAGAACATTAAGCCACATGTCAAATATACTGTTGAAATGCTAAAGTTATTAATGCCAGAAAATATGAAAGATGATCATAAAGGAAATATTTGTAATGGGTTTAAGAGGCTGTTTCATTCGTTTAAGACGATGAGCCGAGATCTTGGCTTGGGCATATGCGATCTTACGGTTAAACAATCGGGGGGGTCAGAACGCATTACGTTAAACAGCGCTACCCGTGGGACATGGTACAATCCCGATCCGCGTGTCATTTTGTATAGTCTCTATCTATTTGCCGAGCATTGCGATGGGTATTATCAATTTACGCTATCGCGATTGCTCGATCACGATGTCGAGAGCGAGGGGATGAGCCCGACCGAGATATTCAATATCGACCGAGAGACGATGAAGCGCATTTTGACGGGGCTATCGATCGACTATTCGGCGTTTATTCATGCGTCGTTTACGCACGATCTCGACATTATCGATTTGGATAAGACGAAGACGTCGAAAGACGTTTTGTCGTTGTTTGAATAACTGCACAGCTACAGCTGGCAAACGCGTGGTGGAGGAGTAAAATGGCCGACAAGTATAACAAGTATTTTAGCATCGATGAAGAGTATTTTCCGACGATAAACGCTGGTATCATGCAGAAGAAACCAGAGTTATGGAAGAAGTTCTATCCGCACGAGTCGTTTGTCAACTTCCTCAAGACGACGATCAAGACGTTGGCAGGCGAGGGAACGCATCGATCGATTTGGCTACACGGTGCGTATGGAACGGGTAAATCGCATGCCGTATTGACGTTGAAACGGCTCATCGATTCGAGCAGAGAAGATGCACGGGAGTATTTCGATCGATTCCCGAATGAATTGAGCAAAGATTTGTTCAACCGGCTCGATGGCGTCAAGACACGTGGTAAAATATTGACGGTATATCGCGATTCGTCGTCGAGCATTACGAACGACAGCGAGCTCGTGGCGGCGATTCAAACGAGTATATCGCAAGCACTCGATGCGGCGGGTATGGAACACGAAGGCGACTTTTCCGATGCCATATTGAATTGGCTCAAGGGCAGCGAGCGACAATACTTTAGCAGTTTGATAAGTGGGGAATATAGCCAGCTATTTGGCAATCAGACGGTCGACGAGATCGAAGCGAAGTTGCGCGTCGAAGGCACATCGAAAGAAAAGCAAACGCTCATCAATCAAATCATACGAATTGGGCGCGAAAAGAGCATTAAGACGTTTGCGATGGATATCGATAGTTTGAAATCGTGGATTCGATCGGTTATCGAGCGCAACCAATTGCATGCTGTGTTATTCATTTGGGACGAGTTTTCGGAATACCTTTCGAACAATCGCCAGAGTTTAAGCGGGTTTCAGAGTTTGTTGCAATTTTCGGGCGAAGAGCCGTTCTATATGGTCATCGTCGCGCACGTTGCCAAACACTATTTTGGCGAAAAGGATAACGGCCGAAAGATATTCGATCGATTCGAGCAGCCATGTGAGATAAAACTTCCCGAATCGATAGCTTTCAAACTCTTGGGCGAATCGATGACGCGGACGCGCGATTTGGCGGCGCGAGAAGAACTCAAAGGTTGTTTTGCATCGTTGCAAGCTCGCACGCACGATTCGCGCGCCTTTGTATCGAATGAGATCAACATCGAAGATGATTTATTGCGAGGCATATTCCCGTTGCATCCGTATACTGCCCTTTTGCTCAATGCGATAGCTGCGTGTTTTACGTCGAATCAGCGCAGTATATTTGAATTTATTCAGAATAGCGACGACGAGAAGTTCGAAGGGTTTCATTGGTATATCAATCAATATGGTCCACTCGACGACGATCCGCTATTCATGCCCGATATGTTGTGGAATTACTTCTATGTGAAGGGCAAACAAGATCTCGTGCAGGTGATGCGCAATATCTTAGATTATTACGATTTGACGTTAAGCGAGCACGACCTCGACGAAGATTCGCAACGCGTATTGCGAGCCATATTGTTGATGCAAGCGATATATGCGAGCACGGCTGCGGCTCGATTTATGCCCAATGAAAAGATGATCAAATTGGCGTTTGAAGGTTCCGATCGGCTTGGCACGAAGTGTATGTCGGTGGTTGCCAGACTCGTCGAGCAAAAAATATTATATAAATCAGAAAGTGCTCGCCATGGCGATATGTATAATATTATGACGCGAGCCCAAGATAGCGATGCGATGAAGAAGGTCGAAGATGCGATACGGCTCAAGACCGATACGACCGATCTCATCGATATCGGAGCCGTGCTCAATACGCCAGCTCGCATTGCGAATCGGTTTTCGATCAAGGCGGCCTCGGCGACGAAACTCCGATCGATGATAGGCTCTGCGATGCTCGCCAATGCCAGCGATCCGTCGCGATACGAAGTCATCGTCGCCTTTGCAAAGACCGACGAAGAATCGAATCAGATTCGCGAAATCATCAACGATCCGAACGTCGAACTCGGGCGATCGATTGTCGTCGATGCGACGTCGAGACCGTTGGGCAGTCACCAGTTCGATTTGTGGGTCAAAGAACAAGCGAATGCACAGTTTTTCAAATCGAAAAATTCAAGTCAGGCAGAAAGTCACGATCGGATTGCCAAAGAGTTTATCAACCATTGGTATGAAGAAATCGGGAGCGGCGACTTTATCGTCTATCGATCGACGCCAAGCGTCGCAAAGATGCGCACAAAAGTGACGACGTGCGAACAGATGTTTACGGAATTGCAATCGATAGCTCGCGATGAGTATCGCGATGCACTCGATTTGAATTTCAGAGCATCGGATACGCTTTGGCAGTGTTCGGCGATAAAACAAGGCGTAAAGTGTGCCGTTTCTATGAAATTGAGTGGTTGCTATAAGTCGAGTACAAATGCGATGAAAATCGACGTGCAGGCGGGCAAATTGTGGTACGACGACGAGTCGGTTTGGACGGAGAGCGGCGATACGCCGTGTGAAAACGTCCTCATCGAAATGCGGAAAGCTATCGACGCGCATATCGAGCGCGAATTTACAGAACATGGGCGCGTTTCGATACGATCGATATACGAAGTACTCGAAGGCGAGCCGTTTGGGATTCGCCCGTGTAATATGACGGCGTTTGTGCTCGGACTCTTGTTGAGGCGTTTTGCGCAACCATCGTATTTGGTCAGCAACGATGTGACGAGCGATCCGATGAGCGAAGAACAACTCGCCGATATCATTGATGGCGTGATAAAGCTCAAAAACGACAATGATACGCGCTATAAAGATAAATACATCGTGCGCGACAAGATGGAAATTCGGTTCTTCTGCGAAGAAATGGCGAAATTGTTTGCGCGCAATGGCGAGAGTTATGATTCGGTCGATAATGCTCGCATGAATATGCGCCAAGCGACAAAGGGGCTTTTGGCTCCGATTTGGATGGTCAAAGAAATCATGTCGACCGAAAGAATCTGCAGCAGCGAAAAGACCGTTGGCGAACTCGTCGATTTGATGACGGAATTCTTGAACATCGATCCCAATCGCGGGGAATCGGAAAGCGATATCGCCATTAGAATTGGCAAGATATCGCATGAATCGGTGGCGATTGAAGATTTGAAATATCTCTTTAAACCCGCTCAAATGCGCAAGGCTGTAGTGAAATATGCGACGGAATACCGAGGGGGGCGGCTCGTCGAAATCGCCGAAAAGCTCGGCGATACGAAAACTGGATTTGTCGACGAACTCAAGAAGCGGTTTTCGAAGACCGAAGGAAACTGGGTTTGGGGCCCAAAGGCGGTCAATGGCATTCTCGACGACTTGATCCGCGAATACGAAATCGCCGATTTGAGCTCGGCATTTGTGCCGAAAGAACAAAGTTTCGACAAAGTATGCGAAGAATGGCGCGAGAAATTCAGATCGTTGCGCATCCCCTACATGGGGTTGAAATCGATCGTCGGCGACGGTTTATACGAATTGTTGACGATATTCTATGATTTGTTCCAGCCACAAGTGCACCTCGATGATAAGAAATGCGATAAATGGATAGAATTATTAAAAGGTTGTGAAAATGATTTAAGAGAGTTTTTCAAACCAGAATACCAGATGAATGCGTTTGCACAGATCGTGCAGTTCGATACTCACGGCATCGACGATTGCATCGAAGATGTATTTCAAAAAATTGAACAAGATCAATGGTGCGTACCTTTGGCCGACTATGTATCGAAATGCGAAGGGATTATTGCAGCATATATGAAAGCGTCGGCTCTCGAAGAGCTCAAAGAACTTTGGCGCGAAAAGACGGGTACAGAATCGCCGCGCGATTGGTCGAATCGCTATCAAATGCCGATATTGTGCATGTTCCGCAATGACGAGCAAACCGAGGCAGAATCGCAATTTGCCATTATCAATGGCGACGTGATGCGCGACGAGACAGCCATACGCGCCGCGATTCACTACATCGAAGAGGGGGATTTCTACGATCGTTTGGCGTCGGAGAAAGAGCGCGAAGCCGTTTTCGAAGCGACGTTTATGGAGACAGGGGCGTCGTTGGTCGGTGTCGACGAATTGTGCGAAGCGATGCGCAACACGGGCGAAGAACCGTATTATTGGCACGTCAAACCGAGCACGCGCGAAGCCGTGACGCGCGCGATAAGAAAGGCGTATGCCGAGCGCGGCAAAGATATGGCGCTTGAAAAGATCGACGCCATGTCGCTCGAACGCCTCAGAGAGTATCTGCGCGATCTCGTCGCAGATAACTACAACGTCGGGCTCGCCATTATCAACGATAATCGATAGCGCAAAGCGACAAACGGAGCGGCTTTGCGCCGCCCTCGAATCGTACAATTATGATTAACATAGATATCGATGACGAGGTGTGAAATGGACTTGAATCAATTTGATGTGAATCAATGTATTGACAGACTGGATGCCATCTTTCGCAGAGCGGGCGATCTACAGTCGCCGCATCGCACGCGCATCGTCGACGTGCCCAATGGGGCGGTATGGGACGACGTCTACTCGCATTTCATGACGTCGTTATTCGACGTCGTCGATTTGGAATCGCTATGCGCCAGCGATGCATTGTGTACAGAACAAGCGCTTTGGCGGGTTATAGAAGACCAGCAAATGCCGTTGTTGTTGCGCGGCGTGACGACGTTTTGGCGGTTTAGGGGCAAGGGAGAGCTCAAGCGCTTGTTGCTTGGCTTGGTCAACTATCGCCCGAAATATCCGCTCGTCGTCGTGAGTTATCAATGCAAAACGATTATAAATGAAATCGTCGACGAACGATCGCGCGATTGCGTGATGATATTAAACGGGAATCCAGCGCCAATTGCGTCGATCATCGTCGTCGACGGCGATTCGCCGTTGTCGAATTCGGCATTGGCGGGCAGAGGTTATCGAATGGCGAATGGGATTCGAAGAGTGCCGGGTTTAATCGAAGATCCCCAGAGCATCGATTCGGAATCGGGGCTCGGTGTGCGATCCCCTGCGCCGACGATCGTCGTTTCGTCGAAGATCAAAAAGAGTGACATCCCCAATTGCATGTATTCGTGCAAGTGGATCGAAGACGGTTTCGACAAGTTGCAATTTTGCGATAATTCGTTGCAACAACTCGATCGCGCCTGGGGGGCGGCTACGCAATGGCAACGCGTCTATGAGGGCGTCGCTCGGGTGGGGAGTTTTAAGCGCTATGTCGAAAGAGTTTTTGGCACGAGCACCGATAAACTCGAAGATTGTTTGGGCAAATATGGGCAAAGCGATGACTATGTGAAATGGCTTTATTGGGTGGCGCTCAAGCGATGGAGGCCGGAATCTGAATACTTGGCGCGTTGTGTGCAAGTGTGCGATGGCAAACGAGGTCAATCCCTTATAGAGTGTTTATATCGCGAATTTGCCAGCATGTATGATTCTGTGCCAGAAGATGAATTGGAGAAGGGCAAATTTGAACGCGATTTTGACGAGCGAAAGAGATTATTGCAACAATGTGGAAGGAGCATAGTTTGTGAAGGATCGAGATTTTGCGAATGGATAGGATACAAAGGCGAAGGCGCCTTTGATGATTTGACGGGGTTGACGCCAAGCGAGTGTGAATATGGCTTGAAATGGCTATGTAAGTATGGCGCAGAGCTATCGAATGAGGCGATATTAGGTCGCCTAAAACGCGTCATACCGCGATTGTATGATTATTTATTGCCCTACGACAATTATCGTAGCAAAGGCGTGAATGCAGAAAATTTGCAAGCGATAAAATCGTATTTCGAGGCCTATAAGCGCCAAGTCGTCGTCAATCGCGTCGACGAATCATTTATCGAGACGGTCAACGCCGAAGGATCGACGCATCGGCGCTATGCATTGTATCCACCGCGCGATATATACGTCGACGAAATCGTGAAACGGAGTCGAAGCGAAAAGGTCTTTGTGTATTTAGTCGACGCGCTCGCGACGGAGTTTTTGAGCTACATCGAACAAAAGTGCAAGCGTCAAGGTTTTAGCATGAGTTCGAATTTGGCTCGGGCAAAATTGCCAACGGTGACATCGGTCAATTACGGTGCATTGCGAGAGCTATTGACAGAGAAATCGATATCAAATCAATATGTCGGTGATATCGACGATATCAAACACAACCGATCGAGTGTTCAAACAAATCCCGAGGGCATACCGTTGCATTTGTATAAAGAGCTCGACGCGATCGATAGGTTGTTTGAAAAAGTCGTGGTTCAATTGACGACGGCAGGCGTGGCGAGTGTATGGTTTGTGCCCGATCATGGCGCCACGCGCCTGGGCGTGATTTATGGCGGTTCAAAACGCTATAGTGCGGATTCCGGAGACGAAAAGATCGAGGGGCTGAGTCATGGGCGCTATTGTCATCGCCATCGCGCGGCGATCGAATCGGGCTATGCCATCGAGTCAGACGACGGTAGCTATCTCGTTTGCAGCAATTACGATAGGTTTGGCGGGCGACAATCGTGTGAATTCGAAGTGCATGGCGGTGCAACGCTAGAAGAAGTCATCGTTCCGATTATCGAAATACGGAATCCAAACGCCAAAGAAGAATTTATCGTCAAGACGCCGACGGTCTTCGTCGATAACGATCGGCCGGCGATTGTCGATATCTATTCGGTTCAAAGACACGATCGATTGTCGTTGCGAATCGATAGCGGGCCTTGCACAGGCAGGCTCTACGAAGCGACGAGCCGCGATGGGAAAAACTTTTCGGTTTCGACGAGTATATATTCGCCTGGTATTTATACGTTTAGCCTCTTCGATGGTGATCGATGGCTGGCGGGTGAATTGCAGTTCGAGGCTCAAGCTCGAGGTTTTGTCGAAAACGAAGACAGCTTCTTCGATTGATAATATCGGTAAATGATGGAGAAATATATGTGTGAAGATGTCGTCAAAAACAAGTTGCTGGAACACTTCCGCAACATGATCGTGAAAAAAGATCCGTCGCGTTCGAAAGCGTATGAAGCGATTGGCGTGACGTCGTTTTTACGCGATTGGTTGACGAAAAAGTATGCCGATTCCGATGGGAATTGCAAATTTGAGCAGATCGAACAATTTGTGAAAACGTATTTGCCACAACCGACGCAGTGGCAAGCTTTGAAAGCGCGATTGGTCGATGGCGAACCCGTGCGATTGCTCGCCAAGATAACGGTCGACATCGACATTGCGACGGGAGAGCGATCGTTTGGTTTGTCACATTATGGTTTGTCGTCGAAAGATACGCTCATCGCCGACGACGTTTGGGAACAAAACCGCGAATCATTCGTTCGAACGACGGAAGTTTGGGGGCAAATCGAATTGCGCTATTGCAAACTCGACGACGATGAAGGCAAGATCGTTTTGACGAAATATAGTGACTTTTGCCCTTATACACTCGATGTCGACGTCTATAAGGAGAAGCGCAGGGCGTTTACGGTCGAGGAGTGGATCGACGTCGTCTTGGGGGCGGTCGATTACAATCCGGCGGGTTATAAGACGTTCGAAGCGCGTATGGGGATGTGCAAACGCCTGTTGCCGTTTATTGAAAAGAACGTCAATCTCATCGAACTCGCTCCGAAGAGCACGGGGAAATCGTATCTCTATGGCCAAGTGAGCAAAAACGTATGGGCGGTTTCGACGGGAACTGTATCGAGAGCGCAATTGTTTTACAACGTTACCAAAAAGCGATATGGGCTCGTCGCATGCCACGATTGCGTCATTCTCGACGAAGTCAATAAGATGACATTCCCGAATCCAAGCGAATTGCAAGGCGCATTACAAGGGTATTTGGAAAACCGATCGGTGAGAATTGATGCGATTCAATTTACATCGGATTCGGGATTTGTCATATCGGGGAACATTCCCTGCGATTCGATGGATATCGAATCGAATATGATGAAATACTTGCCAAGCGTATTCAATGAAAGTGCGCTCATCGATCGATTTCATGGATTTATCGAGGGATGGGATTTGCCACGTCTATTGGAAGAGCAAAAGGCTTCGTCGTGGAATCTCAACACCGAGTATTTTACGTCGATAATGCACTTGATGCGGTCGGATGGGAGTTATCGCAGAATCGTCGACGATTTGATCGAAGTCGGGAAAGATGCCGATATTCGGCACTTAGAAGCCGTTAAACGGTTGACGACGGGATTTCTCAAATTGTTATTCCCGCACGTTCAATCGGTCGACGACGTCGACCGCGACGAGTTCAAAAAGTATTGCCTCGATCCGGCGATTCACATGCGCACGATTATATGGAAACAACTGTGTTTCATGGATCGGGAATATCGAAAAACATCGATGCCCGAATTGCATGTGAAAGAGTGACCATTTTTTTTGCCTATATCGCGCCCGTCGGATCGCATGGGGTTGCGATGGGCGATGTATGGTTTGAATATTATGAAAAAGAAGATAGAAAAATGTTGTATATGTGGCGCGACGCCACTGTCGCGCGATGTCGTTGGCATTAACAAAAAGTTGCGCAGTCCAAAGATCGATCAATTCTATTGCCTCGCTTGTTTAGCCGACTATATCGGCGTCGATGTCGAGACGATTTTGGCAAAGATCGAACAATTCAAAGAAGAGGGCTGCACGTTGTTTGCATAGAGTGCAAAAAAAACGGCGACGACACTAATGTCGCCGCCGTTTTTGTTTGTGAATTCGCTTTAGTACAACGGCATCGGATTATTCCGAGTCTTTGCACATGCCTGTTTCTTTATCGCATTGACACTCTACTTCTTGGGACAATTTTGCAATAACGCCAGTGTCAGTAAGGAGGCAAGAGCTCATAATCATGCTCGTTCCTGCATCGTTGCACGACATTGTCAAGTCATTAATGGGGGCGTCTTTGCCACACGTTTCTTTGTAGCAGACTGCTTGTGAATTAGCAATGGTAGCACATTTTTGGCCTTCTTCGCATTTGGCCTTAGCTGCGTCGTTGCAGACGCCATCGAAACCAGCAGGATTGCAACTCTTTTCGTCTTTGCAACCGAGTGAACATGTAACGTCGTATTCAAACTTGCGGGTTGTACCGTCGCTCATCTTTTTGCATTCACTCCAAGAAAGCGTACCCTCTTCTTCTTCAGTTTTGCAACTCTTCTCTGTGTCTTTGCAAACTTCGGCGTTAGCATCGACGACGTCTTCTTGCCCCTTGAAGCATTTGGCAGTTGATTTGTCTTCGGCGACGAGGCAAGCTTGATCGCTATCACATGCCGTTTCGACGACGACGCTCGTTGCACAATCTAAGGCAACTGTTTTTTTTGGTGTTTTCATCGGTCTTGCAAGAAGCCGATTTGAACGTTTTGGAATCGCATTTGTCGCCAGCTTTGACCGCCGTCGTATCGGAGGGTTTGTCGGTATTACCGGTCGAAGGTTTGTCGGGATTCGTGGTCGAGGGCTCATTGCTGTCGGACGAGGAATCGTCACAAGCCATGGCGAGGAACGCACAAGCAATAATGGGGAAGAGTAGTTTACGCATAGCATAATCCTTATAGCGTCGATCGTCGCATTGTTGCGGAGACGCAATTAGTGTGTAGGTGAAGGTGCGACATACACCTCCAAGAGACTTGCGCATTATGACTGAAAAAGATTCGATGTCAAATTTTTCATCTATTTTGTGGGAATAAATCAGAAAAGGCGAACATTTTGTTTTGGAATTGCTATGTATTGATGCTTTTTGGAATATGAACGCAGTGTATAGATTTGTGAGGCGTATTTGCCGCAGGCAAATAGCCGAACCGCGGAGCGTATTGCCCCCGGCAAGGGGGCAATAGCGTAGCAGCGTAGCCGTATTGCGAAGCAATAGGCGTAGCCCAAAGTGAGGCGTATTTGCCGCAGGCAAATAGCCGAACCGCGGAGCGTATTGCCCCCAGCAAGGGGGCAATAGCGTAGCAGCGTAGCCGTATTGCCCGCAGGGCAATAGGCGTAGCCCGTAGCCGTATTGCAAAGCAATAGGCGAGGCACAAAAAAACGCATATATATCGATGGGTATATATGCGTTTGAAATTGTATAAAGCGCGATAACGCGAGTTTATCGGTGTTTGCGGGGCCGGTGGTGGCAATGCGCATGTTTGATATAAACGATTGCATTGCCATCGTCGATGTATTGAAACTAGGCGTTGTGATAGAGCGCGTCGAGAGTGTCGGCGAATCGCTTTTCGATTTCGCGTCGTTTGATTTTGAGTGCGGGTGTGAGCAGGCCGTTGTCGATGGTGAATTCGTCGAGGATGATGGCGAATTTTTGTGGTCGTTCGTAGCCGCGGAAGTCGGCGGTGGTGGTTTTGAGTTCGTTGGCGTAGAGGTCGCGGAGTTTTGGGTTGTTTTCGAGTTCTTCGTTGGTGGCGTTTTGTAGTTTGTTGTCGGCCTTGAATTTTTCGATGGCTTCGGGGGTAGGGTTGATGAGTACGACGTTGTATGGTTTTGCGGAGCCGAAGACGACGCTGAGGTTGATGGCGGTGGAGTTGTTGATTTTTTCTTCGAGTGCGCTTGGGACGACGTATTTGCCGTTTTCGAGTTTATATTGTTCTTTGACGCGGCCGGTGAGCCAGAGGAAGCCGTCGTCGTCGATGTAGCCCATGTCGCCGGTGTGCAGGCGGCCTTGTGGGTCGATGGCTTCGGCGGTGGCGGCGGGTGCGTTGTGGTAGCATTTCATGACCGAGGCGCTTGAGATGACGACTTCGCCGCATTTGTCGTCGGTGGTGTCGAGGGCGTCGTTGTCGTGTGAGATTTCGATTTTGACTTCGGGGAGTGGGTGTCCGACGCTGCCGATGCGCGTTTGGCCTGGCGTGTTGACGGCGACGATGGGGGAGTGTTCGGTCATGCCGTAGCCTTCGAATATTTTGATGCCGAAGCCTTCGAAGAACGAGGCGACTTCTTCGGAGAGGGAGGCGCCGCCGGAGATGCAGAATCGGAGGGAATTGCCAAACGCGGCGCGGACTTTCGAGGCGACGACTTTGTCGAAAAAGGCGTGTTGGAGCTTATCGAATGGAGAAAGTTTCGATTTGAGGGATTTTTTAGCAATTTCTTCGGCTTTTCCGAAGAGCGTGCGAGTGATGGCCTTTGTTTCGGCTTTGAGATGGACGGTGTCGTATATTTTGTTGAAGATTTTTGGGACAGAGATGAGGACGGTAGGATTGACCTCGACGAGGTTTTGGGCGATGGTTCGGTTGGATTCGACGAGCCCGATGGCGGATCCGACGCATGGGAAGATGATGAGTTCGACGGTTTTGCCGAAGGCGTGGGCCCAAGGGAGGAACGAGAGCGTGCGGTCGGTTTCGTAGATGGGGAAGCAGGTGGCGGTGCAGCGAGCGTTGACGACGATGTTTTTGTGGGTCAGTTCGACGCCGCGCGGCATACCGGTCGTGCCGCTCGTGTAGATGATATCGGCGAGGTCGTCTTGGGTGAGATCGGGGTCGATATCGTAGAGTTCTTCGGATTTTTCGATAATTTTGGAGAGTTCATCGTCGGGGGCGATGGTCGATGGATGCGTGGTGTAGATTTTTTTGAGCGAGGGGCAGTTGAGACCTTCGATTTTTTCGCGGATGGAGTCGTTGCTGACAACGGCGAGAGTGGGTTGTGAGTCGCCGAAGATGAATTCCCAGTCTTGGATTTTTTGGACTTCGTACATGGGGACGACGACGCCTCCGAGTCCGTAGGCGGCGTAGACGGTGAGGGCGAATTCGACGGAGTTATTGGCGATGATGGCGACGCGGTCGCCGCGTTTGAGGCCTGCGCGTCGGAAGATGGCGCGTAGTTTGCGCATTTGAATGTCGAATTCCGAGAAAGTCATCCACGTATAGACGCCGTTTTTTTTGACGCCCAGGAAGGGGCGTTCGCCAAAGCGATGAATGGCTCTTGCCATGAGTTGGGCAAGCGTTTTGCCTTCGAAGTCGGCGACATCGGCGCGTTTTTGTGTTTCGAGATTTTCCATATTCGTACCAAGGGGCGCACATGTGGTGCGCAAAGAGATGAGTTAGCGAAAAAAAGCGCTCAAATCGTGAATTTGGGCGCCTGGAGTGGATTGGGATGCTCAGAGGGCATCGATGCGAAGTTTGGCGTCGTGAATGATGTCGACGTCGCCATATTTCTGAATGAGGGCGTTGAGGAGGTTTCGGGCATCGTCGACGAGCATGAGAGAGGCGTAGAAGTTGATTTCTTGGATCGACTCTTCGACAGCTTTTCGGTCTTGTGGTGGGATGCCGGCTGGTGCTTGTTGTTGGACGACAGGGATTTGAGGTTGCGCGATGGGGATTTGAGCTGACGGCTGGCGTGGAATGCCGGCTGGGGCTTGGGGGGGCGCGACGGGGATTTGAGCCGACCGCTGGCGTGGAATGGCGGGAATTTGGCCCGATGGTTGGCGCGTGATGTGGGAGAGTTGCGCCGAGGGCGGCGAGAGCTGTGCCAGCGCTGGCGACTCGATGACGGTAGTGGGGAGGTTGCCCGTTTGTCGGCGATGCGCTCCTGAACCGAAGCTGGCGGCGTTTGCGCCGTTGCTGCGCGCTGTGATGGCGTGATTATTCATCGGGTCGATGCTTCGCTGCGAAGGTGCGTTGCCGAAAGCGTTGTTTTGGACGGGGCTAATGCTTCGTTGCGAGGGTGCGTTGCCGAAAGCGTTGTTTTGGTTATTGGAAGCGGAACCCATCAGTGCGGCTGTTTCGAAAGCCGTCGAAGGTGCGGCGATGGTAGCTCGCGTCGATTGACGCGATGGGACGTGAGCTGGCGCACCAGGCGTCGCTTGCGATCTCCGCATCCAAGCCGGGAGCGGCTCGGCGATGGTCGCGCTTGGAGATTGAGCCTGTTGGGGTTCTGATTCGGCGTCGCCAAAAATGCCGTCGAAAGCGTTATCGAGGTCGTTGGAGAGCGTGCGGCCGATTTGAGAAATCGAGTCGTGTGGATTGCCTTGTGCGTTGGCATGAGGCTTGGGCGGGACGCTAGGCATCGCTGGACGCGGTGGAATCGCGTGTTGGGGAACCGAAGGCGTCGCCGCTGGGCGCTGTTGGGCATAGCTATCCGAATCGGTGTGACTTCGCTGCGGCATGCCGCTGAATGTGCCCGAATTTGGCCGCTGTGGTGGTTGTTGAACGCCGCTGAATGCGCCCGAATTTGGCCGCTGTGGTGGCTGTTGAATGCCGCTGAATGCGCCCGAATTTGGCCGCTGTGGCGGCTGTTGTATGCTACTGAATGCGCCCGAATTTGGTCGCTGTGGTGGCTGTTGAATGCCGCTGAATGTGCCCGAACTCGCGTGCGTGCGCTGAGCACCGGCGACGGGCACGGCATTGGGCTGGCTGAGTGCTGGCGTACCTTGGGCAAATTGCTCGGGTGACATGTTGACCGATGGTGCGCGTCGCGGTAGCGGAGGCGGAGCTTGGAACGGCGGCTGTGAATTGACGGCGGCATTGAGCTGTGCGACGGGGATGCGCGGATTGGAAACGCCCGACGATTCGGGGGCTTGCATGCCGTATTGGGCGGGATCGAGCCCAAAGACGAGCATGAGATTGAAGTTTTCCCAGGCGCGCGGCGTGCAGTGTTCGGCTCTCAATACGTGGCGCACGGCTTCGTCGATGTCGGTTTCGAAGAGGGCGCGCGCGATTTTTCGCTCGATTTGAGCGAGCATGACGAGGTCGTTGTTTTGCTCGAGGATTTGTGCGAGCAGCCGCAGGGCGGGGAGGTGTTGTTCGTTGCCGGCGACGATTTGCATGCATAGTGTTTGGGCGGCGTCGGCGTTTCCTCGATTGTAGTAGAACAGGGCTTCGTCGTATTTAGACTGGAGCATGCGGTCGAGTGCGCTCATTTGCGGGGCTTGGGCCGCTTGCGCCGCTTCTTGGAATGCCTCGTCGGTGTAGACGCGGCTTGGAATGCCGTTTGCGTCGACTAAGCTGAGCGCCGAATCGGAGAGCATGGGAATTTCGCTATCGTCGAGGGCGGCGATGATTTCGGGATCGTTGGGGGCCATCTTTTGGGCTCGCAACCAGACCGATTCGATGAGATCTTCGCGTTCGTCGTTGGCGATGTATTGTTTGGCGAGGTCTTTGAGCTCGCGGACGGCATCTTGTGTTCGTCCCGTCTTCGTATAGCACGTGATGAAATGCTCGCGGATTTCGGGCGTTCGCTCGTTCGAGGGCAAAACCGAGAGCATCGTAATCGCATCGCTGAATCGGTTCATGCGAATATAGATGCCGGCAAGGGCTTGCAGAACTTCGGCATCTTTGGGCGCAATGCGCAAGTATTCGCGCGATGTCTGAATATAATCGATGTATTTTTCTTTGCTCAAGAGCTGGGCTAGAGCTAGCGAATATTGGCGTTTTGCGTCGTCGGTATCGCCATCTTTTTGGAGCATTTGCGCGTAGCGAATTCGGGTTTGGACGTTTTCGCCATCGACTCTGACCATCGTCTGCAAAATGCGCGCATAGGTGCGATGATTCTGGCTTTTTTCGGCATTGGCGAGGCATTTTTCGAGCTGGTTGACGGCTTCGTGTGGTAGCCCCAAAGCGCTGTAGATCTCGGCCATGCTCATGGCGATATCGTCGGAATTGGGATTGCAACGTTGCGCTTGCTTGATGATGGCAAGTGCCTTTTGATACGCCCCTTGATTGCGATATTGCTCAAATATCTTGACGTAAGCATTGCTCGCTTCGTCCATTTTGCCGACGCGTTCATAACTCGAAGCTATCTGCAGTAGCACGCGGAGGTCGTTTGGCTCTACGTCGAGAATTTTCTGAAACTCGCGAATCGCTTTTTCGTGTTGGTCTTTATCGGCGTATTTTTGAGCAGCGGCGAGGGTTTTTTCTTTATCAAAAGCCACGTTACAAACCTTTTCTCGATTCACGTCAAAGTTTATGCGCTTGGTGGATCGAGTTTTCGACGCACCTGCGCACAGATAAACTTACATCTATTTTACTATATTGCCGACAGTTTTTCGTCAAGAAGCATATGTTTATGGCGAGTGTATCTGACCTCAGCCCAGATTCTTCTGACCTCACCCACCAGATTCGTCTGACCTCACCCCTCTCCATAAATGGAGAGGGAGTGTACTCGCCCGCGTTGCGGGCGAATGATGGATGATGAGTGGGAGTATTCGCCCGCGTTGCGGGCGAATGAAGAGTGATGGGAGTGAGTATTCGCCCGCGTAGCGGGCGAATGATAGGTAAATCTACGCTATGCAGCGTTTGTTCTGAGCTGGTCGATGGCTTGGGCGTAGTCGGATTGAGCGAAGATGCCTGAACCCGAGACGAAGATATTGGCGCCAGCTTGCGCGGCGCGTTCGATCGTATCGTTTTTAATACCGCCGTCGACTTCGATCGGGAGGTTGGGGAATCGCTCGCGGATGGCGGCGATCTTCTTCGTACAGCTATCGATATAAGATTGACCGCCAAACCCCGGATTGACCGTCATGACGAGGACGAAATCGAGGCAATTGGCGACGTAATCGAGGCAATCGATGGGCGTATGAGGATTGAGTGCCGCGCCGGCGCGGCAACCGAGATCGCGGATATAGTTTAGCGTGCGATGCAGATGCGTGCACGCCTCGACTTGAACCGTGAGCGTATCGGCGCCAGCCTTGGCAAAGGCGGGCAAAAGCGGATCGGGATTGACGATCATGAGATGGACGTCGATTGGCAACGTCGTCACTTTGCGAAGGCTCGCCAAAACGGGTATGCCGACCGATATATTGGGCACAAATGTGCCATCCATGACGTCGAAATGAAGCCAATCGGCGTTCGCCGCCTCGAGGCGGCGAACTTCGTCGGCTAAGTGCGCAAAATCGGCCGATAAAAGACTCGGCGCTATCCAATGAGATGTCGGTGTCGGTAGTGGAATCATAAAAACCTCTGGAGAGTGGGCGGTCGAAAGATCGCGGTTTGAAATCAAGATTCAGGTGGGGGCGGTGGATAAACGACATCGGGTGATATCGTGACGTTTTGCGTTTGGGTTTGGTACGTATCGTCGTAGAACTTTTCGAACGATTCCTTGCCATCTTTGAGGACGATTCGGCTACGGAGTATGCGATATCCGGGTTTGCCGCGTTTTGTGATCTTCGTCGTCTCGGGTGGGAGCGTCGGATCGGTCGTAATGACTTCTTTATATGGGATTTCTTCGGCGATTTCGTGCCTGAAATAAACTTTAGAGTTACGCGGTGTATCGGAATAAAAATTCGCTATTAACGTCGTATCTTCGATTAAAACTCGCAATACGACTGGGCGATCGAAATTATTTTTGATACGGAGATCGAGTGTGGGGTAACTGACGACGGCATCCATGCCCATGGGAATATAGCTCGATGGCAACGAATGATTGTATCGTTCGACGATTTCGAGCCCCGAGAGCAGGGCTGCGGCATGAATCGTCGACGAAACTTGGCAGGCGCCGCCCCCCAAGCCCTCGACGAGTTGCCCTTGCTCGATGACCGGCGCCTCGCGATATCCACGCGCCTCGCTTCGCTCGCCAACCCAATCGTTGTACGAAAATTCGGCTCCCGGCATGAGAAATAAGCCATCGACGGCGCTAGCCGCCAATTTGACGTTGTGCGTGCGATTCTTCGATCGCGAAAATTTCGTCTGAAATCCGCCGATTTTAACCGTCGGCTTGAAATCGCCAATGTCGTTGAGATTGCTCGAACGCGCCGGCAAAGACTCGATATCGATGGCAAACGACGACGCACCCGAAACGACAGCTTGCCGCAAATTGTCGAGCGTCTTTTCGGGTGAAACGCGCCTTCCATCGACGCCCGCAATGACACGATCGAGCGATTCCGACCAACGCCCTTCGGTTGCCGCCGTATCGATTCGCGCGCTGGCATCGTCGATAAATGCCTCGAATCGCGTCGGATAGAGGAGTATCTTCTTGGGCTCGGATCCGCCTTCTTCGGCGAAGACAACGGCACCATCGCGCAATGCGCGATCGACGCAACGCGTGTCGCGCGCCGAATCGCCACACAATGCCAATATCCCCAAATGACGCGCATCGTAACTCAATTGTCGCGTTGGGTCTTCGATTCGGAATTTGCCGAGATCGCAGAATTGAGAACAGTTATCGGCCGATTCATTCGAATTGTCTTTGGAATCGCGGGCGATGTTTGCATCGACGTCTGAATTTTCCTTGGTTTCGCCGGGTTCATTTGAATTAGATTCAGTATCACCTAAATCATCTGAATTTAATTCGGTGCCGGCGACGAGATGAGAATCGGAGTCGCTATTTTGTGATGTCGTTTGGGGCGATTTGTCTAAGTGCAACGGTTCGCGTTCGCGCATGTCGCCCGAGGCGGGCGAGCATGCGGCGAGTGCGGCCGTGCATGCGATCAATATCGAAGAAAATAATCGATGAACGGCCATTTTTATTCGGAATCGTCGTCGACGTCTTCGTCGCTCAAGTCGTCGTCTGCCAAATCGTCATCGGTCAAATCGTCTTCGATTTCTTCGATTTCTTCGACTTCTTCGACTTCTTCGGGAGAATCGTCGACGGGGAGTGCCGTCAATTCGGCGTCATCGTCGTTGGATTCGGCGCAAGTGGCGACGGCGACGATGTTTTCGCCCTCTTGAGTATTCATCAGTTTGACGCCTGCCGTTGCGCGTCCTTGGATGCGAATTTCGCTAATGCGCGTGCGGATGATCTTGCCGCCGTTAGTGGCGAGCAATAGGTGTTCATCGTCGGCGACGACGAGCGCCGCGACGAGTTTGCCGTTGCGTTCCGACGTGCTGATGGCGCGTATCCCGAGCCCACCACGCCCTTTAACGGGGTATTCCGAAATGGGGGTTCGCTTGCCGAAGCCGTTTTCGGTGACCGTCAAGATGACACTTTCGGGATCGTGGATGATTTCCATCGAGGCGACTTTGTCGCCTTCGCGCAAGCGAATGCCGCGCACGCCCATCGAAACGCGCCCTTGGGCGCGCAATTTATCGGGATCGAAGCGCACCGAATACCCATTGGCCGACACGAGCATGACCGTATCGCCTTCGTCGGTAAGTGCCGCGCCGATGAGTTTATCGCCCTCGCGGAACTGAATCGCCTTGAGCCCGTTTTTGCGGACATTCTTAAATGCCACGCATTCGGTCTTCTTGATGATGCCGTTTTGCGTCGCCATGAGGATGTATCCGTGGATATCGTCTTGAGGCAAGGGCAAAATCGTTTCGACGCTTTCGCCCGCCTCGAGCTTGGGCAACATATTGATGATGGGGCGCCCTTTCGTCGTGCGTGTCCCTTGCGGTAGTTCGTAGACTTTGATGAGGAAGACGCGACCCAACGATGTAAAGATGAGAATGCGTTGGTGACTCGAGGCAACGAACATATCGCGCACGTAGTCGTCGTCTTTCGTTCCCATCCCGATCTTGCCCTGGCCGCCGCGTTTCTGCGCCTGATACTCGCTCAAGGGCATGCGCTTGATGTAGTTTTGGTGCGTGCGCACGACCATGCAATATTCTTCGGCGATGAGATCTTCGTCTTCGATTTCGATTTCGGCATCGACGATTTCGGTCAATCGCGGATCGCCATAGAGCTTCTTTATCTCTTCGAATTCGCCAATGATAATTTCGTCGATTCGTGCTTTAGATTTCAGAATGCACTCGTAATCTTGAATCGACTGCAACAAAGCGGCTAATTCGTCTAATATCTTGCTACGCTCCATGCCGGTGAGCCGTTGGAGACGCAGCTCGAGGATCGCTTGAGCTTGGATCTCGGAAAGCCCGAATTCTTCGATGAGTTGTGTACGCGCTTGCGAAACGTCGCTACTGCCACGGATAATCGTAATGACGCGGTCGATGTTGTCGAGCGCAATCCGGTAGCCTTCCAATATATGGGCGCGTTCTCGGGCGCGGCGCAACAAATACATCGTGCGGCGCACGACGACATCGCGCCTAAAATCGATGAAATAATTCATCGTCTCTTTGAGCGTGAGGACGATGGGGCGATTGTTGACGACTGCCAACATGATGATGCCAAACGTCGATTGCAACGGCGTCAGCTTATAGAGCTGGTTGAGCACGACTTGCGGCGGCACGTCTTTGCGCAATTCGATGATGATCTTGATTTCGCCACGACCCGACAAATCGAGCACGTTCGTAATGCCGTCGATGATCTTGTTTTTGGCGACTTCTTTGATCTTGCTCACCATGACCGATTTATTGACCTGATAGGGCACTTCGCGAATGATGAGCGCCGGATGCCCGTTGTACTTTTCTTCGGTCACGCGTGCGCGCACTTGCACCTTGCCACGCCCCGTGTTGTAGGCCTCGTAGATGCCGCGCCGCCCATAAATCGTGTTGACGGTCGGAAAATCGGGCCCCTTGACGAATTGCATGAGGTCGCGCGTCGTACAATCGGGATTCTTCATGAGGTGAATCATGCCGTCGCAGACTTCGTTGAGGTTATGCGGCGGAATGCTCGTCGCCATGCCAACGGCAATACCGCTCGAACCATTGACGAGCAACAGCGGAATCCGCGTCGCCAAAACACTCGGCTCGACTTCTTCGCCGTCGAAATTCGGAATGAAATCGACCGTCTCTTTGTCGAGGTCGCACAGAACGCTGGCGCTATTCTTGGCGAGTTTCGCCTCGGTATATCGCATGTGAGCGGGAGGGTCGCCGTCTTCGCTACCGAAGTTTCCCTGCCCATCGACGAGGCAATAGCGCATGTTAAACGGTTGCGCCAGTCGCACGAGCGCATCATACGCCGCCAAGTCGCCATGCGGGTGATACTTACCGATGACGTCGCCGACGATACGCGCCGATTTCTTCGTCATCTTGTCGCAACCAATCTTGCTCATCGCATACAAGATGCGCCGATGCACCGGCTTCAAACCGTCGCGCACATCGGGCAATGCTCGCCCTACGATGACGCTCACGGAATACGCCAAATAGCTCGTTTTGAGCTCCTCTTCTATGTTGACCTGCTCGATATTCGCAGTCGGCTTGATTTCATCAGACATGCTTTGGGCCTCCTCTATCCCAAAATTGGCGCAAACTCTTACCACATTTTTGCGGTTTTCATGAGTTTTTTTGCCGACTTTGGCGCAAATTGGCGCGAATCGACGTTTCTACGTCGCTAAATTTTTTTTGTTTTTTGGGGGCTCGCCTATTTCGCTCTCGCTCAATACGGCTCGCGGGCTCGCCTATTTCGCTGTTGCTCAATACGGCTCGCGGGCTCGCCTATTTCGCTCTCGCTCAATACGGCTCGCGG
>ERZ1034719.428-NODE-428-length-25548-cov-10.580198_pt1 | contig 25548 bp, 23 predicted proteins | sample MGYA00520703_ERZ1034719 | MGnify/ENA primary metagenome ERZ1034719 (study PRJEB33766, sample SAMN09781716) | gut metagenome | biome: gut microbiome | host: Homo sapiens | place: Madagascar | study: EMG produced TPA metagenomics assembly of the PRJNA485056 data...
TTTCTTCACCGGGACTGCCCGCTATTTCTCCGAGAAGAACACATACGCCTGCGTCGGGGTTTTCATCGGGAACAATGGGGGTGATTTCAAGGTCTATCGCGTGGCATCTGCCCATTTTAAGAGTATAAAAATTAATTAAAATTCATTTAGGCAATAGCAAGACAATGATATGTTAGCAAATGCTGTTGTACAAGCGGTTCAAATATATTTAACTTTTTTATGCAAGTATTACGTGTGCAGTGTTGACAGCAATTGCTAAATGTGGTTAAATCTAGTAGCACTAAGTGAAGCAAGTCTGAATCGCATGGGACGGACGTTTATGTAGTACAAATGCTTTGACGTGAGTGTGTTTTTACAATCTTTGTTTTTCGTACTGTCTGTCTAAATTGAGCACCAAGTATGAAGAAGCCGCGTGTGCGAGTTCAGATCACGAGATTAGTTATTGAGATTGCAAATTCAAGCCGATTTTATTACGAATAGTTTGGCGTGCTAAGGGAGAATAAAACAGTTCAACTGGATGCAGTATTCCTAGAGCGTTATGTTAGTCTAATCAAGCAGTGCCTATCAAAAGACAATTACGGTTAGAAAATCTTTAGGGCACAACAGTGATGTTATGTGAGTTTTAATCAATTGAGCCTTAATCAGTCTGTAGAATTAGACTGTTTGGGAAAATAAATACATTTTAAGGAGAACGAATCATGGCAAAAACAAAGTTCACCGGCATAAGTGAATGCTACATCTTTGATGAAGCGGGCGGAAAGAGAGATCAGCTTGAGCAGGCTATTCTGCAGGAATTCCAAGCGAAGAAGTATCCTCTGCAGGCCACAATTACCACCATTAAGGCAAGCGGCGGCGGTCTTTTGGGTGCACTCGGCGCAACTAGAGAGCAGTGTGTTGTCGTTAAGATCGATAGTGAAGCCCAGATTGCAATTTCAAACACTACAGTCGGCTCCTATCTGTATGTGGAAGTTTATCTGATGGTCCAGGAGAAACTCAGCATTTTTGCTGGCTTGGCCGCAATGATGGACAATGCCTTCAAACAGCAGAAGCGCAATGCGTACTTTGTAGCTGCTAAGGCTGCAGCTGAATCTGCGTTCAACCAACTGCAGCTTAAGCAGAGCAACAGCGGATATAAATCCAGCACCAGGACGGTAACTGATGACGACAAATAATGCTTAATCAATAATATAGCAGGGTGTAAGATGGGAGTAATCCCATCTTACATTTCTCGCATTGGAGGCTTTAAATATGGCAAAGATCAGTCTTACGTGTACGCAATGCGGCGGAAATATCATTTTGGATAATTCGCATGAAATCGGGACATGCGAGCATTGTCTTGCGCAATTTGTTATAAAAGAAGATCAAATAATTCAAAATATAACTCAAAACATCACAAAGCACGTTTATGGTTATGAGGGCAAAGACGTTGAAGAATTGCTTAATGATGGCTATAAACTGATGGATTTAGGGGATGACGGAAAAGCAAATGCCAAATTTAGAAAAGCTATTGATGTCGAACCGAATTGCTGGAGCGCATGGCTTGGCTATGCATCAACCGGTGGCGATCGATCGGGTTATCTTTCTGTTGTGCCTGCTTTCCTTAAAGCATACAATGCCGCAACCGAAGAAAAGCAAGAGTCCGAAACGTATATCGAAATGGTACGATATCTCCCTGACAGCAATCTGAGAGCAGCTTTTATCAGAGCATTCAATGTGGCTTCTCGGAAGGAGCGGCATAAGATTTTTGAGCTTGTTGCCGGAGTAATCGGTTGTGATGAATCCGAGATTGCGTCATTGGCAGTAGACTTGTGTCCTGACGATTGGCGTGCTTATTTTGCAATGGCAAAGTTCAGGCAAATTCGTGTACGGTGGTGCCAATTGGAAGGTAATTTCATTTTCGGTAAGCATCTTCCTGCACACGCTGAAGAGGTATTGGATATTTTCATGAATGCATACCGACTTGCGAAGAATGAAAGTGAAACTGCCAAGAATAAGGTTTTATCATACATCCGTACTTTATCCAAAGATAATTCCTATAGTGTGTTCATGTCTGAATTAAATAAGCGCATTAAACAAGTGGGTTGAGAGGTGTGGAAATGGCTATCATTGACAGAATAAAATTCGATGGAAGTTCGAATGGATCCCAGTGGCTTGTTTATAAATGTCCATCGGAGCAATTTGTCATTGGCTCGCAACTTATTGTAAATGAGGGTCAGGAAGCACTGTTTTTTAAAGGTGGCAAAGCACTTGATCTGTTTGGCCCGAACACGCATACTCTTTCTACTGGAAACTTGCCAATATTAAATAAACTTGTGAATCTGCCATTCGGAGGCAAAACACCATTTTCTGCTGAAGTGTATTTCATTAACAAGACGGCCAACCTTGAAATGAAATGGGGAACTTCAACTCCGATCCCACTTGAAGACCCAAAGTATGGTTTGATTCTGAACATCGGTGCACGTGGACAGTATGGAATAACAATAAATGATTCCAGACTCTTTGTAACAAGGATTATCGGAGCAGTTCCTGGCGGAACAATAACGAATCCAATGTCCGTTTTAAGATACTTCAACGGAGTGGTTAACTCAAAAATTAAGTCCGTAACTGCTGCTTATATGATTCAAAAGCGCATCTCTTTCTTGGAAATTTCACAATTCTTATCAGAACTATCAAGTGCATTTCAGGATGCCCTGAATGATGAATTTGACAGGTTTGGTATTGAACTCGTTAATTTCTATTGTGAGTCAATTGCTCCAAATCCTGATGAATACGAAAAACTTCGAAAATACAAAGAAGAACTGGCATTAGGACACGAATTCTATCAACAACGCCGCTCGCTTGATATTCTTGAAAAGTTTGCAGAAAATCAATCTGCGGGCGGAGCGGCAAATGCAGGAATAGGTTTAGGCATGGGGCTTGCATCGGCGGGCAATATTGGAAGTATGTTCGCAGAGATTGAACAGAACATGAACACAGCTCCTGCAAATGCACAAATCACTTGTACAAAGTGTGGAACGCTGAATAACTCAGCAATGAAGTTTTGCGGAAATTGTGGGAATAAGCTTGCTGACACAATTATTTGCCCGCATTGCGGAAAAGAAGTTCAGAAGGGCATGAAATTCTGTGGCGAATGCGGAGGGATGCTTTGCGGATCGAAGTGTCCGGCTTGTGGATTTGACAACAATGCAGGTATGAAGTTCTGCGGAAACTGTGGAAAAAAGCTATAATCATGATTATACCAGGGTGATATTAATATGGAAAAATCAGGCAACTTTCTAAAAACAGACTTTATTGTGACCTTTTTTGTTGACGATAAAGCGATTTCGAGGACGATGAGTGATGTTTTAAAAAACAAGAACAACACTTTGTATAGAGAGACTTTAGGACTTCCGGCGGATTTTACCATACCATTTTCACAGGACAGTGGCGAGACAGGCGTTTCCTATACGTTCAAACAAGGATTCAACGACAACTATAATGTAACATTGAATGGTTGTCAATGCAATAATTGCAGTATGCAAAACGGTAGCTATTTTATTTTTAAATGTAAAACAAACGACTGCACGCTGAGAATACTGCTTGTTGACACTTCGGTTGTTCGCACTGGCTATAGAAAGTATCGTTTAGCAAAAGAAACAAATTATTATATTGGACGGATGCAGATTAATGATATTTCTTACAATATGAGCGATTATGTTTCAAGAGATAAACATGCAGCATTACGAACAGACGGTAACGGAAATGCATTTATTGAGGACTTGAAGAGGAACGTTGGCATTTATGTTAACAACCACCTTGTCCATTCCAGACAGTTGAAACCTTTTGATGAGATTTTCGTAATGGGGCTTTCAATAGTGTACATGGGTGAGTTTATTGCTGTCCGTGATTTGTGTGCAGAGAGTACACTGCCTTTAATGACATCTTTCGAAGTCAAAACGCCTACCAACAACATAGAGGATAGAAAGTATTTTGTGAGCACACCACGAATTCTCAAGTCTGCAGAGAGAGACGAGATAGAAGTTGATGCTCCGCCGAGCCCGTTTACAACAGATAAAACACCGGCAATTCTTGCGATAGGCCCAAGCTTTACTATGTCTTTGGTTATGTTGGTGAGCCTTGTCTCCTCAATTACGAATGCAATCAGCGGCGGAGGGCGGTCAACAATTATTGCCAGTGGTGCCATGGCGGTTGGGTCGTTGCTAGGTTCAATTATGTGGCCTTCCTTGCTTAGAAATTATCAAAAAAAACGAGCAATATCGGAAGAAAGCTACAGAAAAAACAGATATTTGGCGTATATTGCCGATATTGAGAAAGAGTTGATTTCAAAGAAGGAACGAACTGTTCGCATTTTAAACGATTCGTTATATCCATCCCCCAAGGCTCTCTGCGCCATATTGGACAGCGAAAACAATAAACTTCGTTTATGGGAACGTTCCTTCGAGGATGATGACTTTCTTGTTGTGCGCATGGGATTGGGCAGCAGAGAGTTTGAGGTGCAACTGAAAACTCCCAAACAATGTTTTCAGCTGTACGAGGATGAACTTCGTAAGCTGCCGGTTGACCTTTCGAAAAAATATAGAACGTTAAGCAATGTTCCGTTAACACTCGATATACAGAACAATCATACGATTGGGATTATCGGCAGTCCGAAAAACATCCGTGTAATTTTGAGTGAGATAATTTTGAACATAATCTCACTCCATTCATATGATGAAGTGAAGCTGGTGATAGTTGCTCCGCCTAAACAAGCGCATTCTTTTGATGGTTTTAAAAACGTACCGCACATATGGAGCAATGACAAGAAGGTACGTTTTTTTGCCACAACACAGGAAGAAGTTCACTTCATATTTAACAAAATCAACGAAATAGTTCAAGAACGTGAGGATTTACAGGCTAAATCGGCAATAGCTGTTCAACATTATGTTGTAATTGTTACTGAACCGGAGCTGATCGAAAAAGAAGCTTTGTGCAGGTATTTGCATGATGCAGACAATAAAGTAGGTATCACGGCGTTGTTTGCATATGGAAACATTACAAAATTACCGAAAGCATGCAAAACAATTATTCAGAGCGATGACAACAGGACCGGGTACTATATTAAAAACAAAAACGGGAACAGGTTTATACCGTTTACTCTCGATACTGTTGAATCAAGCGACCTTCTTATGTTTGCAAAAAAACTTTCTCGTCTTCCAATTAAGCGCGATTCCCGCTCGCTCGGAATGATTGATCGAATCTCCTTCTTGCAAATGTATAAAGCGGGAAACGTTGATGAACTTGATATCGAGGGTCGTTGGGATAACAGCAATTCCGCCAAATCGTTGGCTGCGCCTATCGGCGTTATGGCTGGCGGCAAAGTGTTTAGTTTGGACTTACATGAAGCATATCATGGCTGTCATGGACTTGTTGCAGGAACTACCGGCTCCGGCAAAAGTGAATTCCTGCAAGCATTTGTCCTGTCGTTAGCAATCAACTATAGTCCGAATGAGATTGCTTTCGTGCTGGTAGACTTTAAAGGCGGTGACATGGCCAGACCGTTTATAGCAAAAACGTCCTCACCAGCGCTCCCTCACTTGGCAGCTACAATTTCCAATCTGTCAGGTAATATTCTTTATCGCGCATTGGTTTCATTGGATGCAGAGATTAAATCCAGGCAAAGAATATTTAATGAGTCGGCCGCCGCCCTCGGCGTTGATAAATTGGATATCAATTCTTATCATAAGTATTATAAGGGCGGACGGCTTATTTCACCTTTGCCCCACTTGGTGATCATTATTGATGAGTTTGCCCAACTGAAAACCCAGCAGCCGGAATTTTTGTCGCAACTTGTTAATGTAGCGCAAGTCGGGCGCAGTCTTGGAATCCATTTAATACTTGCAACTCAAAAACCAAGCGGCATAGTAGACCCGCAGATAATGAGCAATGCGCGATTCAAAGTATGCTTAAAAGTGGCGGACAAGCAGGACAGCATAGATATGATTAACAAGCCGGATTCTGCGTTAATTAAGAATCCCGGGCGGTTATACCTGCAAGTAGGATATGATGAGATTTATGAATGCATTCAGTCCGGTTACAGCGGGGCTGACTATGTTCCCACAAAAACCTATATGCCGGATGAAGAGATCACCGTGGAGATGACGGATAACACAGCTAACCCGATTAATAGCGCAAAAATTGACTTGTCAAGGGAGAACTCGGACAAAACCCAGCTTGAAGCAATTGTTTCGAGAATTATTACCCTTGGACAAGAGAAGCATTGTGCTGCAAAACCGTTGTGGCTTGACATGTTGCCCACAAAAGTGAATTTGAGCTCATTACAACTCGGAAGGAAAGGAATGTGCACAGCAACTGTCGGATTGATCGATTATGTTCGTACTCAAGAACAGCAGCCGCTCACAGTCGATTTCGTTAAAACGGGTCATGTTGGCTTGTATGGTGCGGCCGGCATGGGCAAAACAACATTTTTACAGACATTGGTTTATTCGTTAGTCTGCGGGTATCGTTATACGCCAGCCGAACTTAATTTATATGCGCTCGATTTCGGTGGAAGAAATCTCGGGTATTTGGCTGCTCTTCCGCATACAGGGGGTGTTGCGTTTGCCGATGACGAAAATAAAATATCAGAAATGGCAACAGTACTGCGTGAATTAATTGAAGAACGCAAACATATTTTCGCAGAGAAAAACTGTAGTACATTTGCCGATTATCGTGCTATATGCAAGTCAGCATTGCCGGCTATATTGGTTTTGATTGATAATTTTGCGTCTTTGAGGGATAAATACATAAATATTGCTGATGAGTTTGCTGAAATTATCAGCAACAGCAGCACGTATGGTGTTTATTTCGTTATAACGGGTAGCACAAGGAATTCAATACATTATAAAATAACCGAATATATATCATCTTATTTTACATTGAAAATGAATGATCCGAGCAATTACATGGATATCCATAACGTTCGTCCGCCAATTATTCCAGAAGACATAAGCGGCCGTGGTATCACTGTAATAAATAAGGAAATTGTTGAATTTCAAACAGCAATTGCACTTGACAGGGAGAATGAAGCTGAACGCCTCGAAGCAATATGTCGTGAATACCGAAAACTTGCTAATAATTGGCACGGGTATGCCCCTGTGTGTTTAGGCTGCTCTGGCGATGATTCAGACGAAGTTGCAGGAGATAGACTACAGGTTCCGCGGTGTATTCCACTTGAACCGATATCAGACGACGGCAAAAATCTTGTCATTGGGTTGTCAAAGTCAGGTGCACTGACTTATGGCTTGACGTTGACCAAAGACTACAAACTGTGCGTGTGTGCAGACGAGTTGGAGAAATTAAAAGGATTCTACAGGCAAATACTGGCTAATCTAACCAAGTACGATGATAGAAAAATCATCTTTATAGATGACAGCAATGCTTCATTCAAGGATATTGTTGAAGAATGTTCATCATATCGGTATATTAACCAAGCTTCAGAGCTTGATTTGTTCATTGATGAGCTTAAACCTCAGCTTAATTCAAGACTGGAAAGCAATGATGAGCGGTATGAACGGATGTTTATTATTGTTGCTGAGTTTAATTCATTTTTCAATATGATAACCGATGAACAGGCGGCATTTATGCGAAAGGTATTTCACTATATTGATTCTCCCAAATACCAGATTTGCTTTATTTGCGGATTCAATGTGAGAGGGGACAAAAATAATGACGGTTTATTCATGTCATTGGTTGTAAATGCTGAAAACTATGTGTTGCTTTCGGAAACTTACGAACTTGCTTCAGCAAAGATCGAAACACTGCCGTTTATCGCTAACGTAAAGCCACGAGGATGCTACTTCTTCAGCAAAGAAAAAAACGTTGAGATAAGGTGGTGAGCTCTATGGGAAAAATATCGATAACAGTAAGGATACCGGCGTTGGATATCACGTGTGATTTCACGGTTCCGTGCAACATGTCAGTCAAGAATGCCGTAAATTTGATTATCCGAATATTGAATTCAGAATACGGAATTTCGGAGAGTTGCAACAACGCAATGCTGTTCGATACTAGTGACAGCAAGGTGCTGCGGCCAGAATGTAGTTTCGCTCAGCTCGGCATTTTTGATGGAGCACGACTGTTACTGATGTAATGAAAGGAGTGTTATGCGGTGACATACAGAATTAACTACGCTAAAGTAATTTCTCAGGCTGGCTCTATTGAAAAAGGGGCGTTGGAATTAGCTGCTCAAGTTAGGGCGCTGGAGCAATTGGAACAAGATTGCAACGCAATATGGAAAGGCCAAGCGGCAGATGTGTTTATCAGAAAACTGCACACTTTGAGTTCGGAAATGCTCCGAACTCAAAAACAAATGACTGATTTAGCATCAACTATCAAGTATTGTGCCGATCGAGTCCAATCGGCAGATCGGCAAGCAGATGAGAGAGCTGCTGCGCTGAAGTCAGGACAATAAATGTTGAGGCAACCGCTGGTCAATCCGGAACTCAGGCACGGTTTGGTTTTCTGCGCAAGCAATCCGCAAAGATCACTCTTGTGCACGGTTCGCTTGATCATCGTTTACCATATTAAATGTTAAAACCGAAAGGAGAACTTTTATGACGACAACGATTTTTGATGTAACACCGGAAGAAATCGAATCCTCAGCGGTAAAAGTTGAGAACAAAACAAAGGAATTCGTAAAGGCTTATGACAGCATTTATGCTGCTGTTTCTGACTTGCGTATTAATTACAAGGGCGAAGCAAGTGACACTTTCAATCACAGAATTGAAGGTTACAGAAATGATTTCTCTGCGGCTGAAAAAGCACTGAATAACTATGTGCAATTCCTTAGGGAATATGCCGCAAGAGTGAAGAGCGTTGAAAATGAGGTAAAGAATAAGGCGGGCGCGCTCAGCGTAGGCAACTGATTCGGAAAGGAGAAAAAACATGGCACAAGTTGTTGTAGATTCCAGAGTAATGCGAGATAAGGCAAGGACCATCGAAAACGCTGCCGTAACCATTCAAACTCTGTATGCAGAGATGCTTCAAGAGGTTACTGCCACCACGAACAGGATGAAGGGCGAGGCAATTGAAACAGCAAAGGAGCGTTTTGCAAGCATGCAGAATGTGTTTGACACTATTGTAAAGGACATTAAAGCATACAGTGCTTTTTTAAATCAAGCAGCAGAAGGGTATGAAGCAGCGGAACGCGAGGGAACTCAAAAAGCAGCAGAACAGGGCAAGGTTTTCTAATCGCTTTAGCTCATTAATAATCGGTTCTCCTCGGAGAAACAGTGAACTGTTTCTCCGAGGAGAATCAACAGGAAGGATTTTTACGTATGCCAAGGATTTATGTGAATTTTCCGGGATTGGAGCGAATCGGAATCGAGTGCGGAACGGCTGCCTCTAAAGTGGATGAATTACGTTATAACATTCAGAATATTCATCGTCAACTTGATTGGGATATTCGATGCAAATCTGATATATCCAACACAGCCAGGTACATTGAACGAAAACTTGAGCGGTATGCAAGAGCGTTAAAGGCGTATCAGCGATTTATTGAAGAATCCCACAAAAAATACATTGAACTGAATACAAACAAAGCGGAGCTTAGCTTGTTAGAGAGCTGTCAATCCTTCATCATTGAAAAGTTTGACTGGCTTTTCCAAAAAGTTGACGAAAATGGTGGTTCTCTTTCTTTGCTGCAAGCACTGTTAGGCGGAGGAAAAACGCTTGAGAATAACGATGAAGCTGGTATTCTCGAAAAGGTGATCTCCTATGTTGAAGATTTTGCTTCTTTTTTCAACGGAGATAAAGCGGGTTTAACGGGAGCAATTGACTTGTGCGATCTCACAACATCAAGCATTGGTTTATGGAAAGAAGGGTACGATTATTTCCAGGGCATGTTTGAAGGCGTTAGTACAGGTTTTTTTGGCAAATTAGCACAACGAAATGTAATGATAGCAGGTCTGGCATCCAATATATTGGGATTTGCGTCAACCCTGATGACGGCAAACAATGGAGCAGACGGCAAAAGCTGGCAAAGCATTGTGGCTGATTATGTTGAAAGCGGAAAGGATTTGTTTTCAATAATATCCTCGGGCTATTCTTTGAAGCATATAGGGGATGTAAACAGCTTAACTAAAATTAAAGCGGGGCCATGGAGTGCTATGGATGTTTATACCGCCATCGCCAAAGCAGGAATTCAAACTGTTTCTCAGGGTTTTGAAAGCGCCGGTAATTATTTCGCTGATGGACAATGGGATTCGGCTGATACCGGAGCAACCGCAATCGATGTTGCGATGGCTGGTTTGTATGCGATTCCACACGCATTAACAGGTGGACTGGATGATGTCGTGTTCGGTTGGGTAGACAAAGCAGCAGGCGGAGACGGGAATCCCGAAATGAGTTACTATGAAATGGCAGCAGAGGGATACAAAATCCTGGGCGAAAAAGTTGGTCATGCGATTGGTAAATGGTGGATTAGCTTAACCACGTAAGTATAGGAGGAAACATGAAGGACTTATTACCGATAGGAAGCGTCGTCCTGTTGAAAGACGCAACAAAGAAACTCGTTATCATTGGTGTATTGCAAGTTAATGCCGAGCAAAACAAAATGTACGATTATTTGGCTGTCCCGTACCCGGAAGGATATCTCGGGTCAGATAACAATTATCTGTTTAATCAGGGTGACATTAATGATATCATCTTCCGCGGATATACAAACCCTGAACGGGATATTTTTATCGAAGCGCTTAATATTTTGTACAGCAAAAAAGAAGTTAAAAATGACTAAAAAAAGGCATCATTAAGAGCAATAATGTTTGTATGACTGATCATGCACTCTATGCGGTTTGTTTTTCTCACATAGGAAAACGATTAACTCATGAAGACAATTTTCTGATTAAAAATAATTTTCTGACGTCCGATATGCAAAGACGAATGTCAGATAGGCATTGCTGTTTTTTTCGCGGTAAGAGCTCGTCTAGAGTAGCATTATATGCTGTCAGTGACGGAATGGGTGGACACAATGCCGGAGAGATTGCAAGCCAAGTTTGCGTCGAAATGCTTGCGGCAGCGCAAAAAAAAATACAACAATATAATTCAATCGAAGATGTTGTTGCTTGCCTTCAATCCGTAATTGAAGCTATCAATAAAAAAGTGTATGCTATGAGCAACGAGAACAGTGAAATGAGAGGAATGGGAGCGACTCTCGTGTTGTTTGTTGCCTGTGGTGACAAGTATGCGGTATTAAACGTTGGCGATAGTCGCGCATATTATTTATATAATCAACAAATAGCTCAAATCACAAAAGACAATACGGAGGGTCAGCGCATGCTTGACTTGGGTCTTTTGACCAGAAAAGAGCTTTTGAGTTTCCCTGCGCGCAAGAATCTAAATCGATATATTGGACTTTATCAGAGCGGATATACTTTAAGAGCTGACGAATACTACCTCATTGCAGATGAAGGGTTTGTTATTTTGTGCAGCGATGGCATTTCAGACTCTGTTTCGAATGAACGAATACTGGAAATTTTCAATTTGGAGAAGACCGCGGAGGCTGCTGGAAAACGACTTATTGATGAAGCTGTTGCATCTCAATATTCTGACAATGCAACGATAATGATAATAAAACTCAGGAGGTAATTTTGTGGCGCAAATGAACATAATTGGCAAAAATATTTTAGGGTATACTGTCAGCGAGAAAATTGATTCCGGTGCATTCGGCACTGTTTACAAAGTTGTTAAGTCCAACGCCGCAGGTCAATATATCCGTGCGTTAAAACACATCACAATTCCGACGGAAAAACAATATAATTCGGTATTGAATTCGATGGGCGGTGATGTATCAAAGGCTGAGAGTTATTTTTCTCAAATGCTTGATAATATCGTCTCTGAAATTAAAGTACTCAATTTTCTTTCAGAAAAAGACTCACGCCATGTTGTAAGATATTATGAAAATGATATAATTATGACAAGTGAACCGAAACGATATGACATTTTTATATTGATGGAATATCTGACTCCAGTCGAAGAATATATTAAGCGCAGGGGTTTTCTTGTGCAAGATGTTTGCAAACTTGGGCTGGATATTTTAAGCGGTCTTAAATTATGCCACGACAGTGGTGTTATTCACCGTGACGTCAAGGATGATAACATATTTGTGTCCGACAATGGTGACTATAAAATTGGCGATTTCGGTGTTTCAAAAGTTCTTAAAGACAGCTCGAAAGCAGAGTCGCTGAAGGGCACTCCAAATTTTCTTGCGCCGGAAGTTTATCTCGGAAAAGCGGGCTATACCAAATCCGTTGATTTGTATTCTCTTGGGATTGTGCTCTACAGGCTCTTGAATTACAGCAGGAATCCTTTTTTGCCCAGTTTTCCGGAGCAATACTATGCACAGGATGAGGACAATGCATTTGAAGCTAGGATGCGCGGCGAGATTCCGGATCTGCCATCGTTGGGAGGCGATGAAATCGGTCATGTTGTTGTAAAATCCATTTCAGGAAGTCGTGATAGATACCAAACAGCGGATGAATTCATTGAAGCATTGAGATCTGCAATTGAAAAAACGCAGGTTGATGTGCTTAAAGAAAGTATAGGACTTGAAACGAACCTGTCTGCTCATTCTTCAAATGAACCAAATCAAAAACAATATGCTTCCACCTTGGGTGCAGAACCTCCTAAAGTTGAATCCGATGGAAACGACACTGATGAACAGAGCAGCTCGATAAACAAGCACCTGTTTGATTCCATCGGTCAGGCTGTTTCCGAGCCTGTTCCCGATGTTAACGCAGTAATGACCGACGAAAGAGGAAAATGTGAAAACACAACAACCGTGCCTGACCATACGGTAGACGAAAAAGTTACAGGTTTGGTGCAATATGACAACATAAAACCGGAAGATCCTCCTGCGATAGATAAAAAAACAATTAAGAAATTTGTTTTCGTATTTCCGGTTGTTGTTCTTTTAATCGGAGTAGTCGCTTTCTTTATTGTGGTTCCAAGCATATACGGTAAGGTTGTCTCATTTTTCGATTGGATTTTTTCGGATCCGCAGAATATCATTGATGCTTTACGTGACTCGAATGTCATATTATCTAAAGCATATAGTATCGTAGGTATAAGGGTTTTCTGGTGGATATGGATTGCAAGCTTTGCAGCATCGCTGTTTGCTGTCGGAAAACAGCTGCATAATGTTAAAGAGAAGGATGCTGTTAGCGTTAACGCTGTTCTGAAAAACAAAGAACCGTATCTGATGACTCAGAATGTATATGAGTTACTTAGGCAAATAAAGACTCTCTCGAATAGTCGAAAGCTGGACTCCCTCTTGCATGCGGTCAACCGATTAAAAGAAAAACTGTATGTTGAAAGCGACTTCGGTTATGGGAACGATGCAGTAATCGCCTGTGAGAATAGTATCGCCGGACAGCTTGGCTTCCTAACCGATGCTGTAGGCAAGCTTGAAAATGATGATTGTGAAGAAAGAATAAATGCAATGAACAAGGCAGTTATGAATATCAATTCCCTGCTGCAAAGGCGGATTGAACTCAAAAGACGATAAGGCGATGAATGCCAACGGCAGAAAAAGGTTACGAGCTCCCAGAATGCACTATGACGACAAAATATGATGCCGTCATATATACTTAGTTATAAACGAGTTTTAAAGAGATGAAAAAAGCTCTCAGTATTATGTGCTAAATCATATGCGGATTTGTGCAAACAGGACATACGTTGTCGAGAACAGCATTGGTGTTATGTTATACTGCTTAACTTGAGAGAATTAACTCCGGCAGGCAGAATTCTGATTAATAATCCTGACTATTTCAACTTGGGTCATGGCAAACTGAACTGCACCCCATTTGTTAGACATGTGGTATAATGTTATCAAGTGGGGTGATTTTATATGCTGAAAGGGATACCGAACAAGAAATACACAGGTAAATTCAAACAGATGGTTGTTGAAACCATGCCGAAAGAAGGAATGAGTTACAGTGAAGCGGCACTGGAGTTCGATGTATGTGACCATCATCGAATCATGTCGTGGGAGCGCATCCATCTCGAAGAAGGCCCGGAAGGGTTGTACTGCAAGAGTACCGGCAGGCCTCCGAAACAGTTCAAGCCGAAGGTCGAAGAGGATCTGATAGCGGAATTACAAAGGTTGAGAGCGGAGAATGCTTACCTAAAAAATTGAAGGCCTTGGCTCTCGAAGAGGAACGCCAAGACAAAAGGCGCAAGTGATCTGGGAACTGAGACATGAACGCAAGATCACGCTGTTGTTGGATATAGCGAAGCTGTCTCTCTCTACGTACTATTACTACATCAAGCATATGAAGGATGGGGACAAGTACAGCGAAATAAAGAAACAGATCGCAGACATATTCAAGGAGAACAAGGGACGGTATGGCTCTCGAAGGGTAACCATGGAGCTGCACAACAAAGACTATGTTATCAATCATAAAACAGTATTGCGATTGATGAATGAAGGAAAGCTGAAATGTGAGGTACGCATTAAGAAATATCACTCTTACAAGGGTGAATCCGGCAAGGTCGCGCCTAACCTTCTTGAAAGGGGCTTCAGCACTAAGGCGCCGAACGAAAAGTGGGTTACGGACGTCACGGAGTTCGCTCTCTTCGGACAGAAACTTTATCTTCCACCGATACCCGATCTTCGTTCAAGCGATATAGTCAGTTACACGATCAGCGACAGACCGGTGCTGTCCATGGTTATGAACATGGCGCAGCAGGCACTGTCGGTTCTGTCCCGCGGGGCAGAGCCGATCCTGCACTCCGATCAGGGTTGGCAGTGCCAGCACAAGCAATACCAGAAGCTGCTTAAAGATCACGGAATCAGGCAAAGCATGAGCAGAAAGGGTAACTGCCTCGATAATGCCGTGATGGAAAACTTCTTCGGTCTTTTGAAAATCGAGCTGCTATAGCTATATCTGAAAGACTTTCGTACAGATTAAGTAAAGAAAAAGTCATAACTGCCATCCGGCGATTTATTTTCGCGTACCATATCACAATTAGAGTCAGCAACTTCAATCCCGACGGAATACCCCCGGTCAGAATGCGGGAAAATCCAAGCTCGCTGCCTAACCGGCCGCACCTTTGACCGCCATTTGGAAAAATGATCCGGCTTTGCAGCCGATGGCAAGAGCAGAACTCAAAAATATGCGCTGCGCTCCGTTTGCCGTCGTTCCGGCGGTTGTATCATTTTTCCTTAAGCCGTCAAGGCAAGCCTCCTGTTACGCCAACATCCGACTCCGGAAATCTGAAAACATTCGCCTGTCATTTTGGGTGTTTTCCGACCGGACGGATATTGACATTTCCGGTTTTGATATTATGGCTGTATCGCATGGGTTCCCTTTTAATACCCTATAATTGATTGCACTTGCCATCCAAATTTCTGAACTGCGCCGTTGTCACGGGAAGTGTGCAGAAATTCTCCGCAGCGGATCACGCCTGTGCTGAAACAGCTTAAAAGACTTGTTTCAAACCGTTTCAAGCGATTTTCGAACATAGAAAAATCCACCGTAATTCGATTAAAATCACGGTGGACATCTGGCAAATAACCCTAACTTTAATAGAATTTCAAGGGGGTGCATTTTCGGCGCAAAAGGGGATGCAGTGCGATCCTCTCACGCAAAAAGGCAAGACCGCCGGCATTTTCGGCGCAAAAGGGGGTGCAGTAGTTTTCGGAAATGCACCCCCTCTGTGGAAAAATTTCTCATGACTGATCTATTCCTTCAAAAACGTGGCCAGAAGCATCCAGGTTTGTTATCAGAAAATTCGTGACTGCTCCACGAAACTCCGCTTCTGCGCCCTTATTTTTCCAAAATGCCCGGTTGGCGTCCTCGATTTTCGGCTGCATCTGCTCGATATGGTTATCGTCCAACGGAAAACGGACATCACCAAAATCGTCATTCATAATTTTGAGAAGCAAATCGTGATACTTATGTGCGCCGATTGTTTGTAAAGCGGCTATGATTTCAAAAAGATGTTCTGAAGCAAGGATCTCCTGCAAATCGTCCATGGCGGACATCCAAAACTCCACGCTAAGGGCGAGCAGCCTTTCACTCTGAGACATAGATTGCTGCAGTTCAAAGAGCTTTTCCCAGTGGAAAGACGGCAGTTGCTCCAAGACGTTACCTTTCTCCATGTAAAACTCGTTGTATGATTCCGTGCGCCACCCTCCGGCTCGCTTTATTACAACGCTATATTCGGATAGCCCATTATCATATATCACAGCGTTTCGCGAAAACAGAATATCATCCTCAATATAATAAACGCCTGCTTTGGGAACGTTTGCATCCAGTGATTTTCCGTTGCGTATTGTTCCGATGTACTGACCGTTAATGTACATTCGATACGGCAAAAGAGCTCCCGCAAATGCGGATTTCCGATGAATATGGAATCGCACCTCACGCATGAAATCGCACTCCTGTATGTGGATTCAATTATTTACATTGCTTAAAAAGTCCACCGTAATTCTATCAAAATTACGGTGGACTTTTGGCGGAGAAGGAGGGATTTGAACCCTCGCGCCCCTTCGCAGAGCCTACTCCCTTAGCAGGGGAGCCCCTTACAGCCACTTGGGTACTTCTCCAACTTAATATACTATTAAAAAACTGGCGGAGAGAGAGGGATTCGAACCCCCGGTGCCTTGCGGCATCACTGGTTTTCAAGACCAGCTCCATAAACCACTCGGACATCTCTCCTCGTTCGCAACGATACGATTATAACAGAACTTCTGCCGCTTGTCAACAGCAGAAACGGCAGAAGTGGATATATATAATTTTTCTTTCGTTGCCGTGTTCATCGCCGTCATGCTCCCCCCCGCACCGACATGCATCGACGCGGCAGAAAAAGCAGCTTCGGACGATTAAACAGTTGCCTCAAGTGAATGAGCCGTTTTTAAACGCTCCGAGCGGCAGACAGGGGTATTCGGGCTTTATTGTCAGGTATTCAGATGAAATCAAGTTTACGCTGTTATAATCGAACCTGTCCAAACACAGCAAACCCGCATTATCCGTTCGGAGCATGTAATCGGTCTTACCCCTATCCTCAATTACATAAATCTTACCGTTTGCATAATCACAGATAATAACGCGGCTGTCAACAATTCCGGAGCCGATGTTGATCGTTGAGCAAAAATCCGGGCTTCCGTCACCGTTTATATCGCAGATATAAGCATCCCTGACCGGCAGTCCGCCGTACAGCACGGTCGTTTTGCCGTTATTAACTTCAACTGCCGAATCCGTGCAGCTGAAAACGGCATTGGGGAATTGCGAAAAGCTTTTCTCAACGCGGTTACTGCCGCCGGATGCATCAAACCATAGCTCTGCCGCTGCTCCGTGCTGATCCGCCGCGCTTTCCGTACCGTAAAAAAGATGAATCATTTCGTCCCCGGTGCCGGAATAACCGTCCTCATCCGAACCATGCATTGGTCCTATAACGATATGAATAAGCTTTTCGCCGAGATTGGTGACTCCGTCCTTGCTGTAGGTTATAACTCGATTCAGCTCTTCAGCCTCACTGAAGCCCACAAAATTAATCAGGTATAAATCCGCATTCGGACACATGCGGCGAATCTCGTCCTTCGGCATGTATTTCAGTGCGTTGAGATAATCCTCAAGAAGATATACCGTTTCGGGCGCGGCAACACGGCTTTCTCCCGGAAGGAAGAACATATCCGAATCGCCGAAAAACCGCAATTGTTCGCGATACATTCCATCCTGCCGTTTGAAGTAAAAAACGATTGTTTGGTTGTCCCAAAGTTCAAAATCGGAATCCAGGTCCAATGAAAATCCTCCGGGTCGGGTGTAGATCTCCGCATCGGGATTCAGCTTTTCCGCTTTTCGAATTTCGGAAACAATATAGTCGGGATCAATATCCGCAATATTATCGCCCCTCATTTCAAATTCCGCACCTGTCTTTTTGCAGGTCAAAAAACACACCGCAAGCGCTGCGCAGGCGAGCACGGCAATAAGAATCACCCAAACCGACGGTTTTCGGTAATTCATCACGGTCTTAACGCGTTCTTTAATACCAACTTCACCGAAGGCAAGCGGACAGGCATTGAAACGACTGCGACTGACGCTGCACGAAAGCAGTGCCTGCATATAGTCCGCTCTCTGTTCGTTGTCAAGCTTTTTTATAACCTTTTCATCGCAGGCAAATTCAATATCGCGGCAAAACAGCACGTAGGACAGCCAAACGAGAGGATTGAACCAATGCACTGCGAGGATAGCAAAGCCAAGCGGCTTCCACTTATTATCACGGCGGCGTATATGCGCCCGCTCATGTTCAATTACGGTTTCAAGTTCACGCTCTTCAATGCCGAACGGAACATATATACGCGGCTTGAAAAATCCAAGCACAAACGCCGAATTAACTCTGTCTCTCTGATAAATATTATCGCGCAGCAGCACGGCTTCGCGCAGTTTCCTGCCCAAACCGATACGGCTTATTGCCATGTATGCAAGCATGATAATAAGGCCTGCAAGCCAAATACATGCAATCTCGTAATCATCGGGCAAATCAATTCGCAGGAGCGGAATTGTCAGCGATGTGTCGTAATCGTTCTCCTTTGATTGTGTTCCCGCTGCACCGGGCGTTTTTGCTTCTTCACCTGTGTCGCTGCTTTCGGCAGTTTTTCCTGCATCGGATGGCACGTTTGAAGCATCTTCCCGTTCGGATTCCGACCCACCCGATCTGCGGATCACGAGAGGCTCTCCCCCGTCCGTGTTGTCAATAGTGTCAGCATAGAGTTTTTCTCTGAAATTTTCTATAGGATAGTTGTCCGGAACAAGGCTCAGCGGACTTTCTATCGTCGTCGGAATAATTAACCGCAATGCAACAATACCCCAAAGCAGCACCCGAATCCATCCCGGTGCTCTTTTGAACAACAACCTGAGCACAAGCACGATAACAATTATCATGCTTGCCAATATACTCATATCGATAACCGAAATGCAGACTTCACCCACGCTCATTTTCCGCCTCCGTTCCGAATGCTGTCAATCATGCGTTGAACCTCGTCCAACTCCCTTTCCGACATATCCCGACGCTTTGCGAAAGCTGCAACAAATGCCGGCAGCGAACCCGAAAAACGCTTCTCAACAAGCTCATCGATTTCACACGCCTGAGCTTCATCCTTCGAAATAATGGAAGTTATAACGCCGTCCTCGTTCTTCAGCACACCGCGCTCGCAAAGACGCTTCAACACTGTATAACTCGTTGTTCGCTTCCATCCAAGTTCCGCGAAGCAGAGCTTTGCAAGCTGCGCTGCGGATATCGGCTCGTTTTCCCATAGAATAAGGCAGAAACGGTATTCACCTTCATGTATTTTCGGAATTTCTTTCATAATGACTCCTCCGCGATTTTTGTCTACTGTTGTAGACTGTTTTTAGTCTACCACTGTAGACGGCTTTTGTCAACAGTTTTTTCACAAAAATTCAGAGCCGATTTAATGCTCCGATCCGGAATCAACCGAAAAAACATTGTATCCACCCTTTATAAATGGCAAAACAAGTGCAGGAAAATGAATCGGTTCAAGCCCGACGCGCGGACGGAGTTCTCGGGCTTATGTGCTGAGCCGAAAATTCTGTCGATATTTATATACATCTACTGAAAAAAATAGCATGAAGAGATTCTTAAGCTGCGGATGATAAAACGGAAGCTGCTGTCAGGCAGCTTTAAAAAGGCAAATTCAGTTATATGCCCGTTTCCGCCATGCTTGTTCGCCTGCTTGCGATGGTTATAATCTTTGCTTGGTTTTTTCCCATGTTAAGCATTATATTTGTTCGCCGGCACAGCGGCAGCCTTGATCTGCGCTGCAGTGCTCCGGTTCCGTCAGTATTTGTAATACTGTGCGCACAGCATCATTATTTTATTATATGCGAACTTAAGGCAGCTTCCGCAAAAACCATTGTCGAATTCACTCTTTTTGCGCGAAAGCAATTGTGCCCGGGAGCCGAGTCTGTCATATTTGGATTGTCTGCAATTCTCCGGGCAGCGGTTCGGCAAAACACTCCCGGCAGTTTTCAGTGGAAAACTCTTGACAAACATCGCGATATGTGATAGTCTATATACGTTGTCAGTCGAGTATCGCTGCTCACCGATAACAGTTTTTTCCGAAAACAGGGTCGCTGCATCTAAAATGCAGTAACCCTGTTTTTGATTAAGGAAGATACAGAGTGGAGGCAAATCACACAGGGGGAAACGCTTCAATCCATACCACTTGCGAATGCAGTGACCGGTACATTGCGCTTATAATCGCCGACAGCGGTATTTCTATCCACGCCGCCCGTGAAGGCGGCGACCATGATTGCTGACTACATCACACCTGCACCGGCTATTTCAATCCACGCCGCCCGTGAAGGCGGCGACTAGCTTTGTAAGCCTTGCGGACGCCCCACCAGACATTTCAATCCACGCCGCCCGTGAAGGCGGCGACGGCGAAGGATACGAAATTAATTATCGCACACTCATTTCAATCCACGCCGCCCGTGAAGGCGGCGACTCGCGCTGCGATATCGCAACGCAAGCGCATTTAAATTTCAATCCACGCCGCCCGTGAAGGCGGCGACCGTGCGCGGTTTCCGCTCCGCCGTTGCCGACCGTATTTCAATCCACGCCGCCCGTGAAGGCGGCGACTACAGATTTTTACATTGTTGGTGATATACCTTTAATTTCAATCCACGCCGCCCGTGAAGGCGGCGACCCGGCATTTCTTTTTCGTCTACTGAGATAGGCAAATTTCAATCCACGCCGCCCGTGAAGGCGGCGACCCGGTACCGATGTTTCCTGCTCCGGAGCAGGAATTTCAATCCACGCCGCCCGTGAAGGCGGCGACCGTCCATGGATCCTTTTACTGCCAACAGCTTGGGATTTCAATCCACGCCGCCCGTGAAGGCGGCGACCAGCCCGACAAATATACAGTCACGGCGACAAGACAGATTTCAATCCACGCCGCCCGTGAAGGCGGCGACGTCTGCAACGACAAGACGGACATTAACGCAGATATATTTCAATCCACGCCGCCCGTGAAGGCGGCGACGTCGGCGGTTCTCGTCATAAAGTATGGGACGCGTATATTTCAATCCACGCCGCCCGTGAAGGCGGCGACTGAGAAGTGGCTTGCAAGCGGCGGCAAGGAAGGCATTTCAATCCACGCCGCCCGTGAAGGCGGCGACCATAAACACGCTAAACCCCAACCAAAATAGCCCGGTATTTCAATCCACGCCGCCCGTGAAGGCGGCGACAGGCTTGCGGGCAAACGTTTCGTCACGATGGCGATTTCAATCCACGCCGCCCGTGAAGGCGGCGACGCACTTGCGGCGGGCTGTTGATTGAGATACATTATTTCAATCCACGCCGCCCGTGAAGGCGGCGACACCAAAGCGGAGACAGCAACTACCCCTTCGGGGGTATTTCAATCCACGCCGCCCGTGAAGGCGGCGACACAACAACTTCACTCCTGCCGATTATGCGGCAATATTTCAATCCACGCCGCCCGTGAAGGCGGCGACGATGAACTCAAGCACGCTTCCCGCTTGCGCATGATTTCAATCCACGCCGCCCGTGAAGGCGGCGACATAGACAGTCTACAGCTTCCGTTTCCGTCATGCCATTTCAATCCACGCCGCCCGTGAAGGCGGCGACCTTGCGCGGATTGACCGCGCGGCATACGACCTTGCATTTCAATCCACGCCGCCCGTGAAGGCGGCGACGCCCGCGCGGTATGAACCTGTTTCTTCATCAGGATTTCAATCCACGCCGCCCGTGAAGGCGGCGACCGACACGAATAATAAATTTGACAAAACAACAAGATTTCAATCCACGCCGCCCGTGAAGGCGGCGACTTTCGTACAGCGAGAGGGTGCCGGTGCCGAGCGATTTCAATCCACGCCGCCCGTGAAGGCGGCGACGGAAAAGGGGGTTGAATTGCCCGATGCAATATATAATTTCAATCCACGCCGCCCGTGAAGGCGGCGACACGGCAAATTTGGCATGAATCCGAATGTTAGATCATTTCAATCCACGCCGCCCGTGAAGGCGGCGACGCACTTGCGGTTTACATTGTCAAAAAAGATAAGATTTCAATCCACGCCGCCCGTGAAGGCGGCGACTAGGACAGCTTTTTTATTTCAGACTTCCTGCTATTTCAATCCACGCCGCCCGTGAAGGCGGCGACGTGCGGCATGTGTCTATACACCGCGATAACAACGATTTCAATCCACGCCGCCCGTGAAGGCGGCGACTCAACGCAGGCGCAGCAGACAAGCCCACAGGAGATTTCAATCCACGCCGCCCGTGAAGGCGGCGACTAGTTCGTTCCTCGTCTGTCTCTTGCATAGCCGTATTTCAATCCACGCCGCCCGTGAAGGCGGCGACCGCTTTGCCCGCCGAAAAACAGGCAGTGTGCTTCGATTTCAATCCACGCCGCCCGTGAAGGCGGCGACGGATTCGGAATGTCAAGATTGTCGATTTGTGGGCATTTCAATCCACGCCGCCCGTGAAGGCGGCGACGTAACGGGCGTACGCAAGGCTGAATCAGTCAACCGATTTCAATCCACGCCGCCCGTGAAGGCGGCGACCGATGCTGCGCGTTCGGCAGTGCCTGATTTGGGTATTTCAATCCACGCCGCCCGTGAAGGCGGCGACGCTGAAAATCTCGGTCACGACTGCAACCAAGCTATTTCAATCCACGCCGCCCGTGAAGGCGGCGACGCAAAGCAAGCCCATCAACGCATCAACGGGCTTATTTCAATCCACGCCGCCCGTGAAGGCGGCGACGCGTTTAATTGATAGATTCCAAATATATTATCGCCATTTCAATCCACGCCGCCCGTGAAGGCGGCGACGGGAGGCTGGCCTCGCTCAAATTCGCACCGCAAAATTTCAATCCACGCCGCCCGTGAAGGCGGCGACCACGATCTTGCGCTCGAGCTTGCGGATCGCATTATTTCAATCCACGCCGCCCGTGAAGGCGGCGACATGTCCGCCCGATAAGGCGGCGCAGCTCGGAGCCATTTCAATCCACGCCGCCCGTGAAGGCGGCGACGCAAAACGGCGAAACGGAATTTGTCGGAAGTATATTTCAATCCACGCCGCCCGTGAAGGCGGCGACCCTCATCATCGGGATGTGGCTCGGCATGGGCGTATTTCAATCCACGCCGCCCGTGAAGGCGGCGACCGAGGATCTCGGCGGCCTTGTAAATCACGTTTTCATTTCAATCCACGCCGCCCGTGAAGGCGGCGACTTTTGAAGATTACGAAATTCTCGATTCAGTGAGGTATTTCAATCCACGCCGCCCGTGAAGGCGGCGACATCAACGAGGTTTTGAAATGAGTAAAATTTCCGGCATTTCAATCCACGCCGCCCGTGAAGGCGGCGACATTTTAGTAAATTGGTAAAAATGGTTGCAAGATATTTCAATCCACGCCGCCCGTGAAGGCGGCGACGATGCCGGTAATAATGTCCCGTCCCTGCTGTCCGATTTCAATCCACGCCGCCCGTGAAGGCGGCGACGTTAACAGCAATACAACCAACGCCGCCAAAACATATTTCAATCCACGCCGCCCGTGAAGGCGGCGACGAAAGTGATTAAAGTCTTTATTGACACTTTTTCGGATTTCAATCCACGCCGCCCGTGAAGGCGGCGACTATTATAGTTGGCGCTTTGTCCCGGACACGGGCATTTCAATCCACGCCGCCCGTGAAGGCGGCGACGGAGACATGGACCACAGTCGCGGAGCCCAACAAATTTCAATCCACGCCGCCCGTGAAGGCGGCGACCAAAATGAACATTTAACGAGAGCGGAATTTGCTATTTCAATCCACGCCGCCCGTGAAGGCGGCGACTGCACACCGCAGCCCCAAAGCACGCACGCAGGCATTTCAATCCACGCCGCCCGTGAAGGCGGCGACGTTAGGACAGCTTTTTTATTTCAGACTTCCTGCTATTTCAATCCACGCCGCCCGTGAAGGCGGCGACGATGGACTGTATACTAATGCATTCCTTCATTGTTGATTTCAATCCACGCCGCCCGTGAAGGCGGCGACACATCCGCAAAAAGTGTTTTATTTTTAACCAATATTTCAATCCACGCCGCCCGTGAAGGCGGCGACATCGCCGAATGAATCGACAAGCAAGCGTTTTGACAATTTCAATCCACGCCGCCCGTGAAGGCGGCGACCCGTAAGTCATACCCTTAAAGGTTGATGATTTTGTATTTCAATCCACGCCGCCCGTGAAGGCGGCGACATATTGATATTAACCGACTTGCACAGTGTGCGCCCATTTCAATCCACGCCGCCCGTGAAGGCGGCGACACAAATTTTTTCGGTCGTTACTCCGGTTATGCCTATTTCAATCCACGCCGCCCGTGAAGGCGGCGACTTAAATACATAGTAGCGGCAACATCGACCGAGAATTTCAATCCACGCCGCCCGTGAAGGCGGCGACGTTGCGAGTTCAGACCGTAACGGGTGAAACCGACTATTTCAATCCACGCCGCCCGTGAAGGCGGCGACATTGATTTTCGAACGGCTAATAGCATATTGGGTTATTTCAATCCACGCCGCCCGTGAAGGCGGCGACGTTCAACCCCGCAAATTATGAGGTTGCGGGCGGCATTTCAATCCACGCCGCCCGTGAAGGCGGCGACCCTGCCAGTCGATAGCGTCCACACGGCCGCGCCATTTCAATCCACGCCGCCCGTGAAGGCGGCGACCGTGCCCTCGGGTAAAGCTCCCAAAGCTGTTCATTTCAATCCACGCCGCCCGTGAAGGCGGCGACGCTTATGCTGGATCCAGTCAGCGCAAAGTCGCCATTTCAATCCACGCCGCCCGTGAAGGCGGCGACGGTGGTTGGGCTTATTAATGGGCGTTTATCCTCTATTTCAATCCACGCCGCCCGTGAAGGCGGCGACAACATTGCCGTACTGGTCAACAGCTGCGGGAGTATTTCAATCCACGCCGCCCGTGAAGGCGGCGACCAGCCATGCTCCGCGCCTGCCCGGCAATCCCGCATTTCAATCCACGCCGCCCGTGAAGGCGGCGACAGGAGGGTTTATGCCAACAATACACATAAACGTTATTTCAATCCACGCCGCCCGTGAAGGCGGCGACGTGTATCTCTTTTATTATATAGTACTCTCCTATAGATTTCAATCCACGCCGCCCGTGAAGGCGGCGACCGTAAAAAGTCAAATAATACCGCAAATAATAGTATTTCAATCCACGCCGCCCGTGAAGGCGGCGACATTTAACCCCCTGAATGATGTTGATTATACGGAAATTTCAATCCACGCCGCCCGTGAAGGCGGCGACCTTTTACCGCATACCATTTATCAATATATGAACATTTCAATCCACGCCGCCCGTGAAGGCGGCGACGCGGCAATTTTAAGGTAGCCCTTGCGCGTAAGAATTTCAATCCACGCCGCCCGTGAAGGCGGCGACAAGCTGTGAACATTTTTATTGCTTGCACAAAAACATTTCAATCCACGCCGCCTTCACGGGCGGCGTGGATTGAAATGTTTTTGTGCAAGCAATAAAAA